>PVBE011615299.1_pt1 | contig 151265 bp, 124 predicted proteins | sample 1631181 | NCBI WGS metagenome assembly PVBE01 (sample SAMN08397723, study PRJNA350692) | Marine metagenome, whole genome shotgun sequencing project. | isolation source: water | place: Pacific Ocean | collected 2012-04
CCGTATCTCTGCCTGACGAAGGTGGCCGATGATCTGCTCTGCCGTGTAACGCTTCCTCGACATACGATCCCCCTTGTTGTGTCCCACAATCCTAACTCTGGAAATGGGAACATTCCAGGGGGGCAGGTCAGTACCCCCAGATCCGCACTCCCTACCTCCTCAACTTCCTCACCACATCCACCCACACTACCCACCACCAACCCCAACAACATCAGTAGTCCAAATCGTTTCATCGTATTTCACCAGGTGAGGATTGCTACGAAGAGGAAAGTATCATCATTCCCAGATAAGAAGATGGGTTGGAGACATCAGTAGTCGTGTTTCCAACCCTTTCTTATACTCAGGGGGCAGGTCAATGTTTATTCAGTATTGGACAATAATTCGCCGTACCAAGGTGCTCTCTGGACCCAGGAAAACTTACATTCCGCTCTGTCTATATTACTCAAGGCACGTCGTGCCTTGAGCCGAAGCCCTTCCTTTGCTAAGGACCGAAAATATGACCAGAAGAATTAATTACGTAATTGCCAGCTTGACGGCCGTTACCATGCTCGTGCTCTGTGTTCAGGCAGAAGCTGCCCAGCAAGAAGACCTGAGCAAGGATCGCCAGGCTCTACGAGACCTCGTAGACCGAGAGCAGCAAGCCTGGGACAACGGCGACGCGAAAGCGCTTCTTTCCTGTCACTCCGAAGACTTCATGCACGCGGGGGGCGGTAGGCACCTGGACGTCACACGTTGGAGTCAGGGGCACGTCGGTTACACCTACGGAGACCTCGCAGAGCGCACCTCCAGCGCCGATTGGTCGGCAAACATGAAAGAGATAGCAGCTGCCGAGCATCGCAAGCACAACTGGGAAGTCAACCATATCAACATTGGCAAGAGTGGCGAGGAGGCCGTTGTCGTGAGCCAGATGTCATGGCAGAATGCCGATCTCGAGGCCGGCGTCATCAAGCAACACTCCCACTCTTCCGTATGGATGGCACGAAAGTTCAACGGAACCTGGAAATTTCACGCAGTATTTGGTCCGGTCTTCAGTTACAATGACGAGATTCCGATCCCTGAAAAGGAATAACTCTTTATATAAAAACCAAACGTCACGACTTCCTCACGCTCTGGGATCACCTCAAGTCGATCGAGGTGCGTTCGAAGCCTTCCAATCGGCATAGTGTTCATCCAGCCAACTGTGCGCGCCTGGTGGTCTGTAGCCACGCGGTAAGGGGTCACCATCACCCCCGGTGCGTCGGTCCATTTCGGCGAGTAGGTCGAGCAGGTAGTACGGATTGATTCCCACCTTTCGCTCGCGGGCATGGTAATGTTTGCCCTGCGATGCACACGCTCGCGATGGCTCCGGTGGGGGCTTGGATGGTTGTCCCGGCCGCTGGTTGAACTGTGTCTGGCCATGGACGGTCCGCTAACCCGCTGCTACCCGGATCTTCGCCGGGGACCGACGGGGTATGTGATGGTGGTCCGCAAGACGACGGAAGAGGGAGCGTGAAGCAAGTGGTCGAGACAGGCGCTGATGTTTGGTCGAGTGGAAGAGAAGCAGATTGTGCCCACCGCTGTGAAGGAACGCTCCTGGGGCGGTGGAAGGAAAGAGCAACAGCGGTAGTCGACGCTCTCTCAGCACCCCTCAACGGTCACGGTGAACGCCGGAGATTCTCCCACAGGTCGACGGCGTGCACCTCCCGCGGTGCCGTACCGGTCTTGAAGAAGGCATTACCCACAACCAGGTCGATGTCCCCGTCCAGATCGTAGTCGGCAAGGGCCAGTGTCGCGTGTTGCGGTCGGTTCTGCTCCAGCGAATGGGGGACAAACTGGCCGGACCCGGTCTGTTCGAGCCACACGAGGGAGTGGAAAGTGAGCCCTTTCTCCTGTCCTTTGAGGCTGATCCCTTCCGGCATGAAACTGCAGGCGACGATATCCAGATCGTCGTCGCCATCCAGATCGGCGGCGGCGGCGCGATGTGCACCATACATGCCTGCAAGGTGATGTCGCACGAATTGCAGCGGTTCGGTCTGCTCTAGCCATTCGATGCCGTGGTAGGGCTTGAGATCCGGGCCATCGAACATGTCCCCATTGGTAAGCAGGATATCCTGGTCGCCATCGGTGTCGAGATCGATCAGCTGCATGCCCGAGGTACCCCACGCCGGATGCGGCGCTCGATACAACACCATCGATTCAAACGTGAACTGCCCCCGATTTATATACGCCACGACCATCTCGTGTTCCTGCGCCAGAACGGCGACGAAATCGGGGAGCTGGTCGTCATTCAGGTCTGTGATCTCCACGTGAATGGCACCATGTCGAGGGTCGACAGGATGGTGGATGAACGAGGCAACACCCGCTTCCGTCTGGTTCTCCAGGACCAACACGTCACCTGATTCACGCCAGCCGAATTCGGCGACGGCCAGGTCCCAGTCCCCATCGGCGTCAAAGTCGGCAGGGCGCACGTCTGCTACGCGTCCGAGGCCCTCGAACAGCGTCGATCGCTCAAAGTCGTGGGTCGCCGTCTGCTGCAGCCATTCCACGCTGCCCATGGCGTGATCCAGTGGGGGGAAGGAGCCCAAATTCCCCACGAGAAGATCGAGCAACCCATCCCCGTCGAGATCGATCCGTGCCGCGTGGGCTGGATTCGGAATCAGGCCGATCTGTCTCAGGTGGAGCGGCTCCTCGTAAGGGTTGCCCAGCAGGACCATCCCATGCGCCATGTCACCGACGACGAGTTCCAATCGTGCATCCCCGCTCAGGTCGAGCAGTCGCACATTCGACACGAAGGGGTAGTTCGGTCCATAGGGGACCTCTGAGGAGCTCTTCTCCCATCTCAGGTGATCCTCCTTGATGCCGTCGAAGCTCTGGGCCAGCTCGAGCTCGATCGGGGCACGCTGCTCAAACCAATCCACCATCGCTGCCGCAGGAATGTGACCACCCGGATACCCCGGCATCTTCATCATGTCGTGAACCGCCTTCCACCAGGCGGATCGTGGCAGAATCTCAGGTTCGGGAAACAGATGACATCCAGAACAGGTGGAGCGAACCACGGCATCGTCGAGTTCGGAGGATGAGTCCCGCTGGCTGACCATCACGACGATCACGACCGACGCCGACACCAGAACCAGGAGAAGACCGGTCAGGGCGAAGGCCAGACGATCTCGACTGTGACGGGACTTGGGCATGGCTGCTCGGTTCTGGAGAGAAAAAGCGACAGAAATCTCGGAAGATTGTGAAGTAGACTGTGTGCAAGAGGGGTGTCAAGCAGCGGAGAGGTTCGACACGCCACAGAGCCACATCCTGATGGTGACTCTTGCCCCGCTGGGATCTGGTCAGTAGCTGTGATCCCGCAGACGATCAAATTCGTCGAGGAAGGCGAGGAAATTGTCGTACTTCGTGCCAAAGGCGATCGAGTGGGAAGGGCCCAGGATGAATCCACCTCCGGGTGCGCCTCGTTCCATCGCTGTGCGCACCGCGTCGCGCGCCTGGGCCGGGGTTCCATCGATGAGCACTTCTAGCGGGACACCACCCCAGAAACACAGGTCCGAGCCAAAGTCTGCTTCAGAACCCCGACCTCCATCCCTGCCGTCGTCTGCAGCGACTGGTAGCAGTCGATGCCGGCGTCGATGAACATGTCCATGAGAGGGATGTTGTTGCCACAGTTGTGGAAGATGATCTGCTCCGCACCACAAGTTCGGACATGTTGCATACGCTCCTTCATATAGGGATGGCTCAGGACGCGAAACATGTCCGGTGATACGAGCGGGCCATTCGATCCTGCCATATCCTGCTCCATCAGGACGCCGGCGGCACCTGGCCGGATACAGTACGGATCGAGAGCATTCTGCCGGCGAACCGACTGTCGATTCACCGCAACGATGACCTCTGGATGAAGAGCGTGCAGCACCAATCCCTCCTCGGTTCCGCCCAACAGGGACAGAGCCGTGATGCCTCCCGTTGTGGACGCGACGTAGCGCTCGTCGCCCAACTCTGCAATGACGTGGTCGAGCACCTCGAAAACGCTTGGGTCTGGTGGCGCGGGCGGTTCGTCATCTTCGAAATCCGCAACCGACCAGCTGTGCTGCCCCGAGGTCGGATCGTGGATACACTGAATCTCGTTGGCACTGCGTGATGCTTGGTACACACGGCCCACGTCGTCTTCCCAGCGGTCCTCGCCGATCGCTCGTGGACGAAGAGGCTCGTAGTCGACGGGAGGCAACAGCATCGCTTCCTTTGGCAGAAGCAGGTCGGCACAATCGATCTGCCGATAGAACTCGACGACGTCCTCTTTCAGGCCTGCTGCCAACTCGGCGCGCCGCCCCTCCCAGAGGGCAATCTGGCTCTCCACCTTGTCCCGCACGAAAGTCGACCGTCCGAGCACACGACCGACCGTATCACAGTCGACGGCATAGAAACCCAAGGGCACTCGATCCACAGGCTCACGCCTGATGGCCGCAGCGACACGTTCCTTCGAGTTCATCGAATTGGTCCCGTGGCAGTCTGGCCCTCAACCGTCATGAACGAACACGTCGTCGACGGTCTCTCGGCAGAGCTGGACCCTACCGACGGACACGGTGAGGGTCTGCCTCCACGGTCTCCACGTCTTTTGGTGTGATATCGACGCAACAGTCCCGGCACGCGATCGCACCGTGACCTTTTGGGAATCGAATTACAGATACCCCAGATAAGCGGGGTATGTCAACGGATGTCTTCGGATCTACTCGGTTCGAACTTCCATGGAAAAACCCCTGTAACTTAACGAGTTACAGAGCCTTTTCGGATGACTGTGGATGAGTATTGGCGGGAACGTGTGGGAATCGAACGGCGACCGTAAATATCGTATTTTCATATAGTTGCACATATACGATTCATTAGATACCCCATAACACTACCCCGTATAGGAACTCGATGCCCCTGGCGTCGAGAAGGGCAACACCCCCCGGGGCCCCCTGGCGGGTTCGGAAGTAACGGGCTGCCTTTTATGTGTGTCTTTGTGCGCGTGGGCCAGGTAAACTTTGTGCGGTCTGTGGTCCTTGTTCTATGTGCTGCTCTTGCCGTGTCTGCCGATTCCCTGACGCTGGCTACCTGGAACATGTCGGGGCCCGATCCCCTCTCCGATCGTGAGCAAGAGATTCGGTCCTTCGGGGAGTTTGCAAGATCTGCTGATGCGATCGTGCTCACGGAGGCGTTGGGTAAGGATCAGGTTGAGAGGCTGTTGAAAACAGCCGCGCTCGGAGACTGGAATTTCGCTGTCTCGGACTTCTCGTCGGATTCTCTGAACAACCCATTCCTTAGGCTGGAAGTTGCGGTGATTTCACCGCATGAGTTGGGAGCAAAGACGGAGGTGGACCCCTACCCCCGCGATGATACGGCTGAGATGCGAGTCAGGGACCTCGACATCAACGTGCCTGCTTTCATACCTGATGACCAGCGCAGCACCACCGGTGCGAGAGGGTGGTTCTTGGTGGAAATCCCGTCACTCAAGCTGGCCGTGGCTGCGGTTCACCTGAAGTCGTCTCGCGGTCAGAGCGGCCACAATGACGAGAAGAACAGCTTCAAGCGGGAAGCCGTAGCGGCGGCGTTAGGAGTCGCGATCCTTGATAGTGTTCGGTCGCGAAATGATTGGTCTTACGTTGTAGCGGGAGACTTTAACGTGGCCCCAGGGGACGTCGGAAAGGTCGGAGTTGATCTGAAGCATCGGTGCGCGGAGCAAGAGCCTGCATGCACCCGTTACGACCAGACACACGCTCTTCTCTCAGGTGGGCTGGTTGAAGGATTGGCTATGCGGAATCTCACCGTGGGAATCGGGGCGACCTATGCCCACAGCGATTTCACGCAGGGCCCCATCGATAACATTCTGGCTACCGGACCGTTGCTTGATGGACGGGGAAAGGTAACTGCGGTACGCGGAGGTGCATTCGGGTCAGATCACCACGCAGTGCGGGTTACCATTACATCAAAGTGAGCGCGGAGGGTGTGTCTATGCTTACGGTTGGTAGGATTCTCGTGTGCATGCTTCTGGTCTCTATCCCTCGAAGAATGACTTTTTTCCATTCGTTTATCTGCCTATAGCGATTGACCTGACCTGGCTCAACTACGTAGTGTCTGTCTGGTGCCCGAGTGCGCGCCAATTCCAGCCAACTTGGACTACGAGATAGTGGAATCCGCTCTCTCGAACGAAATAGCGGCCTGAGCCGCAAATCTGTTCTTCACGCCATTCTAACCAGAAGGGGATCATCGATCATGAAAAAATGGATTGTGGCAACCGCAGTCGCTCTCACAATGGCCTCGGCTGCCTCGGTCAGTGCAAGCAGGAGATCGGTCTTGGATTCAATAAGCCAGTAGGAGATATGGGAGACGCCGCGGGAGGAGGACTTGGACTCGACGTAAGGATTCTACGTCCGATGAATGACAACCTCCTTCTCACCGGTCACGCCGGCTTGATTTCGTTTGGCGGCTCTAAGGCCACACTTTTGGGGATCCGAGCGGAGGCGCAATATTATGGCATCCCTGTCACGGTGGGAGGGAGATTTTACCTCTAGGGGGTAGATACTGGGGGCCTCTTCATAAAGGGCAATGCGGGACTCCTGTACAAGATGGTGACTACGGAGCTGAGGTATCTGGGACAAAAAGACGATGAGTCTGAGAATGAGGCTGGCTTTTACGTCTCTCCCGGCATTGGCTTCGACTTTGGAAGGGTCAATGTCACTGCAGATTACAACCTCGGAAACGAGGATTGGACTTGGTTCGCCTTGAAAGCAGCCTATCGGTTCTGAAAGCTACTCTACTGGAGTGGCGCCAATCCGAAAGCAGCTGGCAACCTATCCCCTCTGAATCGCCAATAAGGCAATAAGGTATACGGGTACGTAGCATTGTCGTAAGTCTGGTGTCCGGATTTGGAGGGGTCCACACTAACCCAATGAACTTTGGTGTAGTGTGGACCCCTCCACCCGCCCAGTTACACCGGCGGTAATAAACTTGTCCATGGCTTGGTGCTGCCGCTTCTCCAAAAGCAGTGTGCTAATCCCGTCTTGCAGAAACTCGAAGCGTGGGCGTTTTGAGGGCAATCCATGTCGGCAGGAGGCGAGTGGCTCAGAGGTTCTATCGCTGACATCGCAAAACCGGAATGTTCGCTACCCAGCGAACATTTGCCCCCTACGTTGAACAGTTCATCTCTGATCTTACCATTGAAGCTTTCGATGTAGCCGTTCTCCCAGGGGCTGCAGACGGGCTCAGGCGGCCTCATCGAATTCGAGTTGGCGATCCAACGTAGCCATCCGTACTGACACACACACAACCATCCACATTGCCTTTTCCTGCGCGTAGCTGATGGTAAATTTGGCTGTATGCGCAAAGAATTGAATGATCGAAATGCAATGATCCAGATGATCCTTCTCGATCGCTGGAATCCGCACCGGCTCGACAAGAAGATCGCCTCTCACTTCGACCTCACGTTGGACCAGGTCCGTGACATTCGCCAACAGCCAGCCTTCCAGGAGGAGGTTGAAAGGCAACGCCACATCGGGGAGCAGCCCTTCGTCAATCTGGCCGATCGCAAAGAGCGTGTAGTGGCTCTACAACAGCTGTTTGAGAGGGTGCCTGATGTTCGGACGGCTCTTCGATTGAAGATCCTCGCCCAGATCCGCAAGGATGTCCTCGACGATAAGCCAATCCCGCATATCAGTGAGGCCCAGGTTCCGCCGCCTACTCGAGAGCAGATATACGGCGAGTGGCTCGAGGAGCAAAGCCGACTGGCCAAACAAAGGTGAAGCCGATTCGGAAATTGGCCGGGTGGGGGAGATTCAGGCCGCCAGACGATCTAAAGGTGAAGGGCTTCACATGACGACTGCACACATTAATACACAACACAATATCAACCCGCCACGCTCGGAGTCGCCGTGCCCCTACTGCGGATCGCCATCGGTCTTCTGATCATGTCCATATCTTTGGCCACGGCCGCCGACCAAATCCTGGTCGACGTCGACGAAGAGTTCGGCCGATTGGAGTTGCGTGACGCGGACCTGCCATCGATTCCAGCCCTACCGGGTCAGGGCCTGGCCGTCGTCACCGGTCACGACGTCGAGTGGCCCGGCTTCACCCTCTTCGCACCGGAAGGGGGATGGGATCTACAGGGATGGCAGAGTCTGACGGCGTCGATCCGGAATGCGGGCGCCCATCGTCTGTCCGTCGGTCTGCGGGTGGATGCGCCGGGGGCAGACTCAGACGAGAGCAAGCGGGTGCAGGTCGTCATCGATGTCGCCCCGGGTGAGACGAAGAAACTGACCGTCGCCCTGCACCAGACACCCTGGGCCTTCGATGGGGATACGCAGATCGTCGGGATGCGCGCAGCCCCGGGTCAGGCGGCCATTGATCTCTCCCAGGTCGAGAAGCTCATCATTTTCGTCGTGCGGCCCGACGTCTCTCACCGATTCGTCGTGGAGGATCTCATCCTGCAAAGGCATGCCAAACGGGTGAGCACCGATGGATTCCTTCCCTTCATCGACCGTTTTGGCCAGTTCATCCATGCTGACTGGGAGACGAAGATCGGCGACGACTCCGACCTCACCCGGATGGTACAAGCCGAAGCTGCGGATCTGGCCGCCCACCCGGGTCCGGCGGATCGCAGTCGGTTCGGAGGTTGGGCAGCAGGACCCCGGTTCGAGGCGACCGGCTACTTCCGTCCGTACAAGCACGAAGGTCAGTGGTGGCTCGTCGATCCAGAAGGTTATCTGTTCTGGTCGCATGGGATCGACTGTGTGAATACGAATGCGGCGACAGGGACGACCGATCGCGAGAGCTACTTCGCAGGTTTGCCCGACGAGTCCGATGCCGGCCCGGGACAATTCTACGGACAGAGCACCTGGGCACCGCACGGATACTACCACGACCGAACCCCCTTCAGGACCTTCAACCATCGGCAGGCAAATCTGTGGCGGAAGCACGGTGACAACTGGCGCGATGCCTTCGCCCGGATCACCCATCAGCGCCTGCGCAGCTGGGGAATGAACACGATCGCGAACTGGTCCGATGCCGGGATCTACTCGCAGCAGAAGACCCCCTACGTGGCTGCCGTCTGGCTCGGGGCAAGACCGCTGCAGGGCTCGCAGGGCTACTGGGGCAAGTTCCATGACGTGTATGACCCGGGCTTCCGTGGTGCCGTACACGAGGCCCTGGCCGCCAGGCAGACCGAGGCCGTCGATCCGTGGTGCATTGGCTTTTTCGTCGACAACGAACTGGCCTGGGGCGATGAGCTGAACCTCGCCCTGGCGAGTCTGGCCAGTCCCGGTGAGCAACCGGCCAAGCGCGTCTTCGTCGAGGTGCTACGCGCCAAGTACGGTCTCATCCAGACACTCAACCAGGCCTGGGGCACGGGACACGCCTCGTGGGAGGACCTGCTCTCCCACCAGGATCCGCCACCCGATCTGGCAAGGGCGCGTGTCGATCTGGTGGCCTTCACCGATTCGATAGCCCATACCTACTTCCGGACGATCAAGCAGGAACTGACGGCCCTGTCGCCCGAACAGTTGTATCTTGGTCCACGCTTCGCCTGGCAGAACAAGATTGTCGTGCGGGCGTCCTTAGACTATTGCGACGTCGTCAGCTTCAACAAGTATCAGTACAGTGTCGCCGATCTACGGCTACCGGATGAGGCCGACCATCCCGTCATCATCGGCGAGTTCCACTTTGGCGCCGTGGACCGCGGCATGTTCCACCCCGGGCTGCGCGCGGCTCGGGATCAGGCACATCGCGGCGAACTCTATTCGGCCTATGTGCGTAGTGCTCTGCAGCATCGGTTGATCGTCGGCACCCACTGGTTCCAGTATGGCGACCAATCGACGACGGGCCGCGGCGACGGCGAGAACTACAACATCGGCTTCATCGACATCGCCGATGTGCCGTATCCAGCGATGGTCGGTGCAGCACGGGAGATGGGCGCCCAGATGTATACATTAAGATCGTCGACCGAGCTCGACTGATCTATCGCATCACGCACATGAAGATCGAGTCGATCAGCGACGACGATCTGCCCCCGCCTCTGTCCGTGCATAGATGAATGCCTCGATACAGTAGGACGTCACGGCGGGATGAGACGATCATGAATGAGAGGATGAGTGCCGCCTCTCGGCGAGCCCTCGACTACGACAGAGGGCCGCAGTGGTTCTGCCAGTTTCGCGACGAACCGCTGCAGGGCGACTTCGCCTTCGAACCGGGTGTCATCCGGCGCGACCCGAGTACAGTTCTGCAGATCGACGGCACCTACCAAGTGTGGTATACGAAAGGCGTGGGAGAGACGGCCGGATTCGGTAGCGGTGACCCGGCGAAGAAGGTCTTTCCTGGGATCTGACCGAGGTCTGGCATGCCACGTCCGAAGATGGTTGGACGTGGCGCGAGCAGGGCCTGGCCGTGGGCCGCGGACCGGAGGGTGCCTTCGACGACCGTGCTGTGTTCACGCCCGAGATCTTCACTCATGAAGACCGGTACTATCTTGTCTATCAGGTCGTGAAGGCTCCGTATGTCGTGCGCGTGAAGAATCAGATCGCCATGGCCGTCGCTGACACCCCAGAGGGACCGTGGCGGAAACTGGACGAGCCGATCCTATCCGCCGCCGCCAATGGTGAGTGGCTGGGTGACGAGGATGATCTTTTTGCAGTGGTCTCCAAGGGTGACTTCGACAGTCACAAGGTCCACGACCCGTGCCCTATCCACTACCAGGATCGCTTCTGGCTCTACTACAAGGGCGAGCAGATGGGCGAGGGATTCACTTTCGGCGGCCGTCAGATCCGCTGGGGCGTCGCCGTCGCCGAGCATCCGGAAGGCCCCTACGAGAAGTCACCGTGGAACCCGGTCACCAATTCCGGTCACGAGGTCTGTGTCTGGACATATCGGGGAGGTGTGGCGGCCCTGCTGACGACGGATGAACCTGAGAAAAATACAATCCAGTATGCGTCGGATGGTGTGAACTTTGAGATCGTCGCCGTCATCAAAGGGGCAACCGATGAAACGCCCCTGCAGGGTCTCACCTGGGGATTGTGCCACGTGTACCGCGAAGGCTGGCAGTATATCCGACGTTTTGAGACCTATCAGACGCGGGTTCGGTGAGCACTGCTCCCCGCAGGCATCGCCCACATCGCAGACTACCATCGACAGGCAGCAAGTGCCCGACCGACCCAACATATTTCTCACACCGATCAGCAGCGCGCCGATGCGATCGGGGCGTGGGACTACGACCATATGGTCACCCTCGCCATGGACAATCTGGTTCACCATGGCTACTCGTTGGGCTCCGCGACGCCACACCCGCGCAGATCGCCCACATGCGACAGCACTACTACGGCAACATCACGACGGTGGATGAGATGGGCAACTGATGGGGGCCCTCGGGGACCATCGGCTCGTCTGCAAGTGGCTGATGTATGACTGCATCACCAGGATCCCCCTCGTCACCCGCGACTTCCGCGGCGACGGCGAAGTGGGGTCCACGGACGATCTCGTGTCGCTGACGGACCTGGGTCCGACGATATGGACGGCGGGTTACAAGCAGAAGCGACTCAAGCAGTATTCCATGAACTGGACCCACGATGGCCGTGCCGCCTTGAACCATAGTCAGCTCGATGCCCGGCTCCGCCCCGTCGACCTGTAGATCCCTGTCTGCCAAGGGGTGATTCAGGACGGCGGTATCTGTGGAAGACGCGACAGAAAAGGATGGTTTGAGGATGAAGATCACCGATCTGGAGGTCCTGCGGATGGACGCACCCTCCGAGCAGGACAACAACTGGCTGTTCGTCCGAATCTACACCGATGAGGGGATCCATGGGATCGGTGAGGGTTCACTGCAATACAAAGATGCCGCCCTGGCCGCTGAGTTGGAGAACTTCGGCAAGTATCTGAAGGGAAAGGATCCCTTCCAGCTCGAACACATCTGGACCTCCCTCCATCGTCGTGTGACCTGGACCGGTGGTGCCGTGACGATTTCCGCGATCAGTGCCATCGACCTGGCCCTGTGGGATATCAAGGCCAAAGCTCTCGGCGTGCCGGTCTATCAGCTGGCCGGTGGCAAGGTGCGCGATCAGGTCCCCCTGTATGCCAATGGCTGGCGAGGACTGCGCTCCGCGCACGGAGAGGCGGGTGACTCCTTCGAGGCCGAACTCGACCAGATCGCCGCCAGCGGCAAAGCAGTCGTCCAGCAGGGCTTTGGCTGCATGAAGATCTACCCGTTCGGGGGTGGTCAGTCGATCTCCATGGAGCGATTGGACAAGGGAATCGCCCGGGTCGAGGCGTTGCGGGACGCCGTGGGTCCAAGCATCGAGATCGCCATCGACTGCAGGGCCCGGCTCAACCTCTGGAGCGCCCGACGGGCGGCCAAGCGCCTGGAGCCATTTGACATCGCCTGGATGGAGGAACCCATCCTCTTCGACAATGTCGATGCCATGGGCGCCTGCGCCCGTTCCGTGGACGTACCGATCGCCACGGGCGAGCAGCGCTACACACGCTGGGAGTTCCGCGACATCCTTGAGCAGAACGCTGTCGGCATCATCCAACCTGACACCTGCCACGCCGGCGGGATGTCGGAGCTTCGCAAGATCGGGGCCCTGGCCGAGGCCTACACGGTCATCGCGTCACCTCACAACTCGAATGGACCCATCTCGACCGTCGCCAGCCTGCATCTGGACATGACCCTGCCCAACTGCCATATGCAGGAACTGTTTCTGAATTCGACGAAGGAGTACGACGAGGTGCTCACGAATCCGATCGCCGTCTCCGATGGCTCTGCCACGGTACCGGAGGGACCGGGGTGGGGTACCGACATCGACGACGAGGTGCTGAAGAAGTATCCGCCGTCAGAGCTGACCCCGATCGAGTCGGAGCCCTATCTGGGTTTTTTCTAGACCTTCGAATCTGGATCGGGTGGGATCATTCAGCGCCGCGGGCCCATGGAGATCTTGCACACCGCCCTGGGTCTTCTCCATCCGCGCCGAACACCGGACCGTAGACAAGTCATCTTGGGGCCTGCTGGATGGTGATAGACTGATCGGCAGTGATGTTCTCGAGTTGCTGTGTGCGACCATCTGGCCAGCGGACATGCAGGCGATCCACATGGGTCCTGGTCCCGAGCCCAAACAGGACGCGTGGGTCGCTTGACGACATGTATCCGAAACTCGAGCGCACTTCCCTCATTTGCTGGAGATCGCCGGCAACGAGGGTCAGACGGGTGCCGATGCCGTCACGGTTCCCGTCGACGCAGATGACCTGAACTCGCAGCCAGTGATGGCTACCGCCGTCATTGCGCAGCAGCTGGCTTGGCTCGCCGCCTCCGTCAGAAACGAAGATGTCCGTATCGCCGTCGTTGTCGTAGTCTCCGAAGGCAACGCCGTGGCTCACCTTGGCAGCCAGCAGACCGGGACCGGTAAGGTCGGAGACATCCTCGAATGTGGCATCTCTTCGATTGCGGAACAGCTGGTTCCGTTGTGGATAGGTCGTGGCTGGATCAAAATCCTCCACGTTGTAGTCGATGTGCCCATTGGAGGCGAAGATGTCGAGGAATCCGTCGTTGTCGTAGTCGAGAAACGAGGCGGACATACCCAGAAAGGGGATACTGGCCACACCGAGCCGCGCCGGGAAGGTCGCGTCGGAGAACAGACCCTCCCCATCGTTGTGATAGAGTGTGTTGGCCGCCCACTGATAGGTCGCCACGACCGCGTCGAGCCGGCCATCGTTGTCGTAGTCTGCCAGGTCCGCCCCCATGGCAGATTCGGGCTCTCCCTTCTCGTCGTAGGCAATCCCGGCCAGCAAGCCATCCTCCTGGAAGGTGCCATCCCCTGAATTCCGGAATAGGAAGTTGGGGACCTTGTCATTGGCAACGAACAGGTCCTGATCACCATCCGAATCGTAGTCGCCGAAGACGGCAGCCAGTTGGCGTCCATCGGTGGTATATAGTCCTGAAGCCTGGGTGACATCCTCGAACCGTCCCATGCCATCATTCGAGTACATCACCCCCGACTGGCCCGTGTAGGTAGTGGGCGAACAGTAGACAGAGACATCACCTAACATGCACTGTTTGTGGCCCTGGATGGTGAACCGGAGATAGTTGGCCACGTAGAGGTCCAGATCTCCGTCTCGATCGGCGTCGACGAAAGCCGCACTCGTACCCCAGCCATTATCACCAACGCCGGCCTGGGACGTCACGTCTGTGAAAGTCCCCACTCCCTTGTTGGCGAACAGCACATTGGCGCCGACATTCGTGACATATAGGTCTGTATCCCCGTCGCCATCGTAGTCGCCAGTGGCGACGCCCATTCCATATCCTGGATCCCCGACACCCGCCTCGGCAGTCGTCTCGACGAAGATTCCATTCGTCCCATTTCGATACATTGTATTGAGGGGCGTGGTCGTGGTGTCGTAACCAGGAAGGGGAGCACCATTGACGATGTAGAGATCCAGCCAGCCATCCCCGTCAACGTCAACGAAGGCGGCACCGGAACCCATGGCCTCGGGCATATACTTCTCGCCCACGCTACCATCGATGTAGATGAAGTCGATACCGGCTGCCGCCGTCACGTCAACGAATTGCGGACCGGCCGCCGACCCGGTCGAGGACAGAAGAGACAGAAGATGAATCGCGCTGAGAGCGAAGATGATGCGGTAGGGGTTTCGGGGGCGTGAACCCGTGTTTACCTGTAGCTGCATACGCAGAAAGTAGCCTATGAATTCCTCCCCTACCAGCGGCGACTCATATCGAGAGGCGGTCGGATTCTTCATGTTCACCTCTCAGGGCATCCAGACGGCAGTGCGTGTCGCCTTCGGGGCACGGGTTACCCGGATGATGGGGCGGACGGTGGTGCCATCACTGGTGAGATCGGCGCTCGCCATGGCGCTTGCTTCATCAGCGCAGGCCGCCGATCCCTCCTCCCAAATAGGCTTCATCGACGTCGCCGACTCAATTCATTTTCGCTACATCTCAAACAATGATTTCACCGGCCGCAAGTATTTCCCGCAACCCATGTGTGGCGGCGTGGCAATCCTGGATGCAGACGCCGATGGTCGACTCGATATCTACTTCACGAATGGAGCTTCCCTTCCGGATCTGGACAAATCCGACCCTGCATTCCACAGTTGCCTGCTGCGCAATATCGGGGATGGCCAGTTCGAGGATGGAACTGACGCCGCCGGCTTGAGTGGCCAACACATGGACTTCTCCTTTGGTGCAGCAGCCGGTGACTTCGACAATGACGGTGATACGGACCTGTTCGTCTGCAATGCCGGTCCCAATGTCCTCTATCAGAACGAGGGGGACGGGACCTTTACCGACATTACCGCCGGATCCGGTCTGGATGAGAAACAGAAGGATCTTCTCAGCGTCGCTGCGGCCTGGTTCGACTACGACAATGACTCACTGCCAGACCTTGTGGTTTCCCAATACACATTCTGGAATCCCGTCACGGACCGTCGCTGCGCGACGTCAGAGGGGAAGGAGTTGTATTGCAGCCCCCAAACGGTGACCAGCGTCCCCCATTCTCTGTATCGAAATCTGGGCAACGGTCGATTTGAGGATGTCACCGAGTCGAGTGGCTTCGCGCGTGCCCGGGGAAAGGGGATGGGGATTGGCATCGCCGATTTTGATCGAGATGGCCACCAGGATGTGTTCATCGCCAACGACACGGAGCCAAACTTCCTCTACATGAATGGCGGGGATGGCACTTTCGAAGAAGCGGCCCTCTACTACCTGATCGCCCACAATGACATCGGTGCACGGGTGTCGGCGATGGGTGCGGATGCCAAGGACTATGACAACGATGGCTGGGTCGATGTCTTCTACAACAACCTGCAGCACCAGCGGCATGCCCTTTTCCGCAACCGGGAAGGCACCCTCTTCGAATACGTGAGCCCCTCCACGAATGTGGGCGTGTCGAGTAACGAGTATTCGGGCTGGAGTGCAGGGTTCATCGACTACGACAACGACGGGTGGAAGGACATCTATTCCGCCAATGGTGATGTCGACTACTTCGGTGACAACTCCCGTCAGCACGACACGATGCTGCACAGCGTGAGAGGCGAGCACTTCGAGGACGTGTCGAATCTCCTGGGACCCGATTTCCTGCACGTGGGATACCAGCGTGGCTCTGCCTTTGCTGACCTCAATGACGATGGCTTCATGGATCTGGTCGTGACGTCTCTCGGCGAGAAACCGCGAATCTTGCTAAATTCAGCAGGCAGCGGGAATCACTGGCTGCTACTCGATCTACGGGGTCGGCGCAGCCATCGTGATGCCGTGGGGGCGATGGTGAAAGTGACGACGGCGAGCGGACGACGTCTCTACAACCACGTATCACCAAGTGTCGGATTCATGTCGACGAGTGATCGGCGTGTGCATTTCGGCCTGGGAGAAGAGGGCGCCGTCCATTCCATCGAGATCACCTGGCCATCGGGATCGACTCAGACGGTGGAAGCACCCGTCGTGGATCGCATCCATGTGATCGAAGAGACATCTGATTCCTCCGATTCCTCGACCGAGGCGCGGTAGTCAGAATGTCTTCAACACCTTCGACTCGCCACCACCCAGACTCATCGGTTGATGTCAGGCCGAACGCTCCACCAGGGATCAGTCTGTCGCTGGGTCTATGAGTCGAGTAACCAGCATTCCGCGCGCGAAACTCACGCGTTCGATCGATAGGCTATGCACCTTTGCCAATGGATTGCGATTTTAGTTCTGTAACGGTGAGGACTCTCGTCGAAAGTGTAACGACCATGCGTATGCTGAAACTTAATCGCTGGAGTGTACTGGCCGTCGCGGTTGGACTTCTGATCTGTTACGACCTGTCCACGGCCAATCGCGCCGCCACCTGGCAAGACTCGCCCGTGGACGCCGTCTCCCTGGCGACGCCATTGGAGAATTCGGCGGTCTCGCTACTGAGATCGGACTCTCCACAGCTGACACAGCCAGTCGCCCCGGATGCGGAGATGACCTACGCGCAGATCCGTGAGATGGTGTTTCTTGCGATCAATCTGGCCCCGACCAAGACGGGGCTGCTGCCGTCGATCGTCTCGCCTGGGGACTGGGTCGTCATCAAACCGAACATGGTCTACATCCCGCCACAGCGGAGGGATTACTCCCTCGGCGACATCACCGACCCGCGCGTGACGCAGGCCGTGCTGGAATACGTCGCTGAGAACACGTCCGCTGGTCGCATCACAGTCGCCATGGGAGGCAGTTGGAAAGGCCTGGGAGCTGCCAGCATCAGAGGCGACGGTGGCGATGTCATGCAGGACGGTGTCGCCGTGGACGGCTTCACCGTCACCTTTGGCGAGGACTATCCCGGCTTCGAGGGTAGCTACACGACACTGCTCGATAGCCTGGCCATCGCCCACCCGGACAAGAAATTCGACACGGCTGACTTCAACTACGATCTGTTCCCAAACCTTGAAGAGCGACGCGCCGTACCGGTGCCGGTTTCCAATGGCATCGGCGGCTTCTCGGCGGACGAGTATTTCGTCGGCAACGCCCTGGTGAACTCCGATATCTTCATCAGCGTGCCCACGATGAAGGTCCACGATATTCCAGGTGTGTCACTGTCATTGAAGAATTACGTCGGAACGCAATCGCGGGTCGTCAACGCCCAGGGCGGATGGTGGAATGCCAAGATCCATAGCCTGCCAGGTGGCGTCGACATGGCCATTGCCGATTTGGTCAGCTACCACCCGGCCGACTTCGTCGTTATCGGAGCGATCTGGGGTATGCAGGGCCGCGGACCGCACATCTCACAGGGCGGCCGACCCCTGCGGCTGAACATGGTGTTGGCCGGCCGGGATCCGGTGGCAACGGATGCAGTCGCCACGAAGGTGATGGGCTTCAACCCCTGGGACATCGAGCACCTGCGCAACGCGTCGGCCAAGGGCTTTGGCACCCTCGATGAACGCTATATCACAGTGCGTGGTGTTGCCATCGAAGATGTCCAACTCACCTTTGACAAGCCTGCCCTGCAGGCCAGCGGTCTCAACTTCTACTATGGACGCGGGAATCGCGAATGGCTCATCAACGGTGTGTATGGTGGTGCCGATCTCAGCACCGAGCATCTGCCGAACGAGGCAAATCTACGCCCGGTGGAGGGGGAGTCGGCGGGCGGAGTACCCTGGGTGCGAATCAACGGCTTGAATGACGAAATCGATCTGAAGAACTACTGGCACGGTGAGTACGGCGAATACCAGAACGACGTCGTCACCTACGCCTTCACCTACCTGGTCTCGCGTACCGAACAGGACGGCGAGTTGTGGGTCGGGTCTTCGGATGGGATCAAAGTATGGCTCAATGGCGAGATCCTGCTCGTAGATGACGAGTCAGGCTTCCACTCCTTCGCGGCAGACAAGATTCCGATCCACCTTCGAGCGGGTGAGAATCGCCTACTGGTGAAGGTAAAGAACAGCCTTGGCAGCTACTCCTTCTCCGTTGCCGTCGTCGATGAAGATGGAGATACCCTGCCCGGGCTACGATACTTCCCCGACACGCCCACCTGGGTGGCGGCAGTGGAAGGACCCGTGCCGACCGCTTTCGGATTGGAGCCCAACTATCCGAACCCGTTCAACGCAGACACCATCATCCCCTTCCAACTTGCCGACCATGGACATGTCCAGTTGCTGATCTACAACAGCATTGGGCAGCGGGTGGCCACGCTCGTGGATGGTGACCGCTCGGCCGGTAGCTATCGGGCTGGATGGGATGGCCGGGATGATGCCGGCCGGCAAGTGGCCAGTGGCATCTACGTTATCCGCCTGCGCAGCGAAGAGGGCATGCAGACTCAGCGCGCGTTGCTCCTGCAGTAGTCTTTCGTAGCCTGCCTCAGAGCAGATGGCTGGCGACGCCAGCTTGAGACCATCGATCGGCCCATGGCGCTGCCACGGGCCGATCTTTCATTGTGTAGCCAACGCTCTCAGCTGGCACGGGCCCAGATCGAGTTCAATGATTCGCCCACGGGCCTGGATGAGTTCGCCACTCACGAGGTCGCGCACGTTGCCCCGCAAGCCCAGATCCAACCGGACAACGCCCTTGGGTGACAACCCTGTTTGGGCGACGGCGAAGTATGTCGGCTTGCCGGGACCGGCATCGTAGCGACGCACAACGATCTCATCATCCTGAGATGCCCCGGTAAGGACCACACTCGGTATCGCCGGCAACGCCAGGAACGCTGCATTGAAGGCTCTCACGTACTCCGGGAACCCGCGGGTGTAGCGGCTGGCGACCAGGTATCCGATGAAACGCGGGTCACCGTGGGCAACGGCGCGCACCTCTTCAAGCATCGAGTACGCACCCGCCCTGTCGACATCGCTGGCAAAGTACCCCAACTGGCCCTCCATTGCGGCCTCATTCAGCGGATAGTGACGAACGATGGCCAGACCGCTCCCGGCACGGAAGGCTTCGAGAGCAGCGGCTTGATCGACACTATAGGCTCGGTGGAAGACATACGTCATCAGCACGTCTTCGGTCTCCTTGTAGCCTTCGGGGTCCGGCGGAGGTACAGCGTGCTGCCATTCCCAGTGCTCCCAGGTCTCCGGCTCGCGCAGCAGGGACTGCAGGTGCTGTTCGGTTGCCAGGACGTGGGCAAGGGGTGTCACCCCCTCCTCTGCCCCCTCTCGAAGAATCTGCTCCCAACCGGCCACGTCATCAGTGACGATCCGCTGATTGAACCCATCGATCGGGGGTCCCGGCTCGGCGCCGAAGGCGGTGTAGAGCACCTGCAATCCCGTGTCGACGTGCGTGTGCAGGTGATCTCGCAGGCCCATGAGGAACTCCCGTCGCTGAGATCGCCACCAGATCAGATACCGCTGACGAAGTTCCTCGTCACCAGTCAATTGCTCCCGTGTGATACGGTCGCCCGTGCTCTGGGTATACCGCGATAGCGCCGCCTCGGAAAAGCTGACCGGCAGATGCCCCGGACGGTTGCGCAACCACGCACCGATGAAGTTCGTTCGATCATGGTGACGAACGATCGTGCCATCCAGGATTCGAATCGCGTCCTGCAGCGTGCCCGGATGAGTGACGTTGGCATTGGCCTTCTCAGACCATTTGATGTGCGTGTAGTCGGTCCCCTCCCCCAACGGACGAGACAGCTTCCAGCTACCCCACCCCTGCTCTCCGATGCTACCGGCGTACTCGTAGTATGGCAGGACGTAGTAGCCGCGTTCGCTGATCAGGTCGAGCACTCGCTTCCAGCGTTGTGGGTGCTTGCTCTCGTTCATCCATTCGGGACCCCCCATGGAAGCACTGTCCCAGCCCTGGTTGTGGCCGATTTCCAGCAGATCCTTCGTGAAGGTGTTGTATCCCAGGAATGCCATCTGGTCCAGTTGAGCCCGATACCACTCGGTGTCCTCCTCGACGGCACGTTCCTCCGGCTCGAGGGAACTGATGGCACCGTCAGACATCTCTTCGCGCCAGAACAGGTACCGCGATGGCAACCCAACCGGCGGCGTCACATCCAGCGAAAGTGTAGAGGGCTCCAAGACTTCATAGAGCGCGATCCGCGACACAGCTGCCCCTTGCGAGTTCGGTGCGTTACGTCGGGACGGCTGTGCGATGATGACGAGGAATCCATCTTCCGGCGTGTCAGGTCTGCGACCGCTGCCGCGGGGCTGCTGAATACCCGCAAAGCGCTCGTTGAGCGTGAACACCTGACGCCAACGCAGGTGGGTACGTGTGTGTGGGATCTTCAGGGAGCTGAGGTTGTTGTTGGTGTAGGTGTGGACGACATCGCCGAGGGCGGTGCCCGTCCGGACGCCGCGGATCGTCTCCGCCCCCCGGTTGGCGATGAACATCGTTCGCGGCACATCATCTGGGAACACGACGACCAGCACGTAGGTAGCGCCGGCACTCAACCGACCTCCTGCCCCCAGCCGGTAGGCAAAGTGGCGCGCCGTGTCACCCGGTGGCAGAGCACGGCAGACCTAACCCAGCAGGGTGTCCAGTCTCGAGGCGTCCACCGGGTGCTGCAGCAGTGTGGCTTCACCGCCCCCAGGAACAAGCTCCTCCACCAGTCTCAGAGGACCAAAGAGAAACTCATCCGGTGGCTGCTGTGCCACAGCAGGAACGACCATCAGCATGCCTACGACCAGCCAGGGCTTCATCCGATCTCTACTCTTGTCACCCACGGTGTTCATGACACTACAGTCATCCGCGTGGATTGGCTTATGCGATTTTCAGGGCGCGCTCACATCGGTAGCAGCCATCTGGGGCCGCCACCAGTCGTCATGATAGGGTCGGCCCGTGACGGCCTCGAACTTCGCCTGCAATTCGGGCCTGCGCCGCAGATTCTGACGGATGCGCGCATCCACTTCGGCTGCCGTGCGCCTCAGTTCCTCGTCCGGATCGGCACCATTCTCCACCGACTCAACGGCTTCCTTGATCCAGCGTTTGACGATCTGGGACTCGACGAATGGGCTTACATCCAGAGGACGACCCGTCCGGGCCGCATCGATGAAGGGCTGATGAAACTCCTCTCGATCGATGATGTCGTTGGTGAGATCCTGGCCACTACCGGCCAAGGCAGGGCTCGGTGGCAGCGAGTCACCATCTTTGACGATCAGGGCACTGTAGTCGTCGCTGGCCAGATACTGCAGGAAGGCCATCGCTTCCTCGGGGCGCTCACTCTTGGCATTGATCCCAGCGGCACGTGTGCGCACGCCAACCTGGGGTGGTCTGCCCGCGGCGCGAGGCATGACGATGCTGGCCATACGCTCTTTCAGCTGCGGATTGCGTTTCAGGTAGGCGGGTATGCGCACGATTCCCCAACGGCCGATGAAGATGTAGGCCGCCTGCTGATTGAAGAACCAGGCGATCCCACCCGACCCCCAGCCGCCCTGTGAGGACAGTGACTTGGCTTCTGCCGACGTAGGCATGATATCGTCGACGAGGGCCATGTCGCGGAAACGCCGCATCGATGCCAGTGCCGGTTCCTCGGCCAGGGCGGAGTGCAATCCGTCGTCGCTGAAGAATCGCCCCCCGTGACTGATGAGCAGATCCTGAAAGACCCACTCGCTGAGCCAGTTCGCCAGAGGGATGTGTTCCTGACCACTCTTGGAGGGATTGTTGCGAACCGCCAGGGCACTGGCCACGAAGTCATCCCACGTCCAGCCGGGTTGCGGCATGGGCGCATCGTGATCCTCGAGGATGTGCCGGTTGTAGATGACGGCGTTGGCGTGCACGTTGCACGGGAAGCGGTATTGCCGTCCCTCGTATGTGATGGCGCCCTCCAGTGACGCGTAGGTCTTGTCCGGAGCGAACCCCATCCGCTCAGCATAGGGAGTCAGGTCCATCAACACGCCCGCTTCGACGAGGGTAGAGAACTCGAAGACATCCCCCACATCGATGACATCGGGACCGGTGCCGGTGGCACAGCGCACGATGATCTTCGTCTCGTCACGCTTCTCCACCACGACGTGCAATTGCGGAAACATGCGCTCAAAGACATCGACCTGGAGAAGTCGGGCCGGATTTCGATCCGTCGACCAGATGATCGTCGTGCGATTCGGATCCTCGATCGTTTCCAGACTGCCCACTGCAAATGCATACATGGCACCAGCCAGGAGGATACACGCGAGAAAGATGTATTTCATGCCCCTCTCCCTTTATCCTTTCACGCCACCGAGTTGGATTCCTCGCACGAGGAACTTCTGACAGACGATGAAGAGGACGATCAACGGCGCAACGGTGATCGTCGCCGCCGCCATGATTAACTCCGTCTGCTGACCGAAGGTGCTGTCGAGTTCAAGCAGACCTACGGGCAAGGGGAAGAACTGCTGGTCGTTCAGCATGATGAGGGGCCAGAAGAACTGCTGGTACTGAAAGAAGAAGGTGATCATGGCCAGGGCGATGATCCCAGGACGTGCCAGGGGCAGGATCACATCGAGGAAGATCTGCCAGTTGCTGGCCCCATCGATATGGGCTGCCTCATCCAGCGCGGTCGGGATGCCGAGCATGAATTGGCGCAGCAGGAACGTACCGAAGGCAGTGAAGGAGGCAGGGATAATCAGCCCGTGGTAGGTATTGAGGAAGTCGAGCCACACCATGACCTGGAAATTGGGGATCATCAGTGTCAGCCCGGGAATCATCATCGTACCCAGATAGAGGAGGAACACCGAGTCTCTCCCGCGCCATCGCAGTCGCGAGAAGGCGAAGGCTGCCAGGGCCGAGGTCATCACCTGAATGAGCGTTGTCGTGAAGGCGAAAAAGAAGCTGTTGAAGAACCACCGACCGAACTTCAGTTGGAGCTTCTCCCCCGTCATCGGCTCTGGCAACTGCCCGAAAAGGATGGGGTAGTTCTCGGGATTGAAGTCCTCAGCGACGATGTGGATGCCGCCAGCCTCGATCTCGGCCCGGGACTTCACCGAAGCACCGATCATCCATACGAATGGCATGGCCAGTATGAAGCCGAGTAGACCCAACGCGATGAAGCGGATAAGGGCGCCGCGATCCTTGAAGACGGTCAGCATCAGTAGTCGACCTCCTGGCTACGGCCGAAACGCCAATTCAGGGCCGTCGCCGCGAAGATGACTGCGAACAATACCCACGAGATCGCCGCCGCGTAACCCATGTCGAGATCCCCAAACATCTTGTTGTAGATGTAATAGCTCAGGGAGGTCGTCGAACCGGCCGGCCCCCCTTCCGTCATGACTCTGGCCTGCTCGAAGCCGCCCTGAAGGCCGCCGATGACGGAGACGATGCTGATGAAGAAGGTCGTGGGGGCAAGCTGCGGCCAGGTGACGTGACGGAAGCGTTGCCAGCGTCCGGCGCCATCGACATTGGCCGCATCGATCAGTTCAGCCGGGACATTCGACAGTGCCGCCAGATACAACAGCATGTTCTGACCACCGACAAAGATCCATACCCCCATGGCGACGATAGCCGGCTTTGCCCAGGCGATCTCAGCCAGCCAGGATGGCGGCACCAGAGCCAGCCCCATGGTGGTGAACAGGCTATCCAAGCCCTGGTTGATCGGTCCCGTCTCGGGTCGATAGAGCGACTTCCACAGGACGTAGACGGCGACACCCGAGGTGAACTGGGGCAGATAGAAGATTGTGCGGAAGGTGACAATGTTGAATAGGAAGCCGAGACTGGCGAAGAGCCAGACAATCCCCGCCAATACGCCCACATTCGACCACCCCAACCCGAATCCGAGGATGACACACAGCAACGCCAGTCCGCCACAGGCGCCAGCCCCGATCGCCCGACTGCGCCAGGCTCCGAAGGGGAGTTCCTCGTTGAGCAACATGGCCAGTGACAGAGCGCCGACGATCGCCACTGGCAGACCGATCATCAGATACAGTGTGTTGTAGAGGTAGTACCAGAAGCGCCCGTCGCGCGGTTCATAGGCGACCCACATCGACGCATCCAGACCCGCCAGCCCGAAGGCACACAGCGCCAGAAGAACCCCGGGCACCACCCCCGGACCCAGTTCCCACTCCATCGAGTCCCGGCTGGCGACAAGGCCGCCGACGATGACGGCGAGCAGACCGGCCAGCAGACTTCCCTGCGCCGCCTCCACATACCAGAAGCTGGTCTGTCCACCGGCTCCAAGGCTGGCCACGACAACAACCAGGCCCATCAGGCCGACGAACACACCGCCAACCCGAGTCCCGCGCCAGGAGTGGACATTGGTCAGAAGCAGACCAACGAGACTGACGATCAACCCCAGGACGCACAACAGGTAGAGCGTCAGAATCCCTGGGGCACCTTCGTCGATGGCGCGAACACCAACCAGATCGACGAAATTGCGCAACCCGACGAAACGTACCGCCTCGCGAGGACGCAGCGTCCAATGATGGAACGCCATCACCAGGGACAGGATCACCGGGAACAGAGTGAAACACAGGAAGCCGATGAAATTCGGGGCCAGGAAAGCAACTGCCGTCGGCCAGTTCCGGTCGAAGGTGGGGCGTGGGGGGTCACTCATGAACCGACTCCGCAGAGGTAGGCTTTCGCGACGAGGATGATCTCACCATGTGGTGGCCGGCGATGGGCCTCACTGACTCTCGCCGGCCTTCTTCTTGACTCGCCCTAACGACGCCGGCTCTACGACCGTCGGCACGGGGGACAAGATCAGGTCGCCCCAACCGGCCTCGTTCTTCCAGGCGCTGGGTGAGATCCCCTTCCAGTACAGCGCGACATCGCGGCCTTCGCCGTCATCATCATCGTGGGCGGATACGGTGAAGCCGATGCGGCTGCCGGGACCGATCTGCTCACCCATGATGCGATAGTTCAGACGCGCCTCGAAGTGCAATTCTCCCCCTGCCGTGTCGTAGGGGGCGCTGTAGGCGGGTGCCGGTGAAGGTGGATAACTGGCGGCAGCCGTCCAGAACTCGGGATCGGCGCCGGTGCCCGGGAATCCGCTCTGGTCGCTGGTAACGGCGCCGTTACCGACCACAGCAAACTCACCCCCCGTCTGAAACTCCACACCCGCCGTGTCGCGCCCATCGGGACTGTGGGAATGGTCGCCATCGATGAAGATCTCAATGGCATCATCCATCCAGGCCCGTGCGTGGAGATCCTCATGATCAGGATTGGAGTCGATGACGATCACATCGTCGATGATGCGTACGGCCACGTACAGATAGTCCCCGTCGTTGCGCACGGCGAAAGCGAAGGTGAAGTCGTTTGGATCGTCCGTTATACCAGATTCACGGTCGAAGACCCCGTTGGCCGGCGTGACCTCGATGAAATCAGCGTTCGCCCACTCGGACAGGTCCCCATCGATGGTGGGGGCCTTTGCAGTGTAGGGTGAGTGGAGGGGATTCGGGTCGTGGGCATTCACTGCCACGACGAGAGACACAGTGGCAGCAAAGAGGGTAGCTGATCTGCGCATGGATCGTACTCCATTCTCAAGGGTACTGGTCTGTCAGTGTTCTATCGTCTGCCGCTCGATGACGGTACGTGCCATGGCCGCATTGCGGCGGAAATCATCCCGTCCGGGCTCGAGTTGTATTGCTCGCTCGTAGGCAACCAGGGCGGAGTCCGCATTTCCGGCGAGCAGGAAGGCGTTTCCGAGCCCATTTCTCGCCATTGAATACGTTGAATCGAGGCGAAGTGCTTCACGGAAGTGCCTCACTGCCTGCTCGAGCTGCTGCTCCTTGAGCATCAGATTTCCCAGGTTGTTATGAGCCCGGGTCATGCTGGGATCGATGCCCAGGGCCTGCTCATACTTGCGTCGCGCCTCTGCCACCTCTGCCCGCTGACCGTAGAGAACACCCAGTGAGTAGTAGAGTTCGGCCCGCTCGGGGTATCGCAGAAGACTCAGACGCAGCTGGGTGATCCTCCTATCCTGCTCCCGCAGTTTCTCGAAACGCTGCAATGCCTTTCTGCCCGCCTCACGATCACCGGTTCGCATCAACGCGTTGCCCAGCGTGTAGTAGGCCCGGGTGCGCAAGGGATCTGCCTCGATCGCTTGCTGCAGGAGCGGCACCGCCTCGGCGAATCGTTGCTGTCGGAAATACAGCCTGCCCATCCCATCCAGGCCCGCCGCGGAGGTTGGTTCCAGGCGCAGAACCTGCTTGAGAGCTTTGTTCGCTTCGGAGTACTCGCGCACCTCCACCAGCGTTTCGCCGAGACCGATCCACGCCGTGAGCAACGTGGGATCGGTGTCCACGGCGCGGGCAAAGGCCTCCCGGGCCCCATCGAAGTTGCCCTCTCTCAGCGCCAGCTCGCCCATCGCCGCATACCCGAGGGCGTAGTCCGGCTCCGCTGCCACTGCCTTCTGGAGCAGATCCAGAGCCTCTGTGTATTGCTGCTGCCGGATGCGCACGGCGGCCAGATTGTGGTAGGCGGCCGCGTAATCGGGGGCAAGAATGATGGCCTGTTCGTAGACGGCGACGGCCTCCGGCATGCGACCCAGCTCTGCCAGTGCGTTGGCCAGATCGTAGTACACGTGCGGCTGATCCGGGTGTTGGGCCAATACGAGCCGGTAGAGGTCGATTGCCTGCAGCATTTGCCCCGCCTCGCTGAGAGACAGTGCCTCGCGCAAGGTCGTCTCAGCATCCACGGGAGCGGTTGCTTGCTCGATGGGTACGGCAACGTCCTCGGTGGACGGGGAGGTGCAGGAAACCGCGATCAGGAGCCAGGACAGCATGGGGAAGAGATCACGCCGCACGCTCTCAGTCCTCCCACACGGAGCGCCGCGAAGTCTCTTCCGGTGGAACCACACGCGTCAGTGTCGTCGCCAGAACATCCTCGTAGATGATCAATCGATCGGCTGCGGCGCTTGTCAGGCTATCGATCAGGGCATTCATAATTCGGTTGCGCTCGCGGACCCGCAGAATGGTTGCAATGCTGAGTCTGGCTGAAGCCAGACTTCGCCGTGGCAGTGGCTGCCGATCCTCGATGATGAACACAGCATATCCGCCCGGCACCTCGACTGGTCCGTGGATCTCCCCAACCTGTCCATCCAGTGCCAACGGCGCGACGAGTCCCAGCTTCGCATTGTCCCGCAGAACAATGCGGATGTGACCGCGACGTTCACGAGTGCTGATGCGTTCATTGTATCGGATCGCCAGCGCCTCGGCGTCCTCGCCCTCATCGAGCCGCATCCTCACGACTCGAGCCGTATCGGCGTGGGAGACGAGAATCTCGCGGATCAGTGCCGATGGCCTGGCCCCATATTCCTCCGGGTGGTCGTCGTAGTATGTCTGGATCTGGGCCTCGGTCACCGCCGCATCCCGCGTCTCCTCGGCCTCGATACGCGCTCCGAGGAATTCAGTGCGGCGTTGCTCGACCTTGTCCTGCACCCCTGGGGACCGATCCAGTCCCAGACGCCGCGCTTGAGAAGTAGCCAGCATCCTTCGAGCCGCCTCGAGACGCTGACTCTCACGCTGCGCATTGGTGGGCGAGGAGCGCAGCTCGTACCGTAGATAGCTATCCAGATCGGCCGTCGTCATCTGACCATGGCCCCAGACACAGACCGGGTCAGTCCCCACGCTGCCACAGCGCAGATCTTCGGCCACACTCAGCGAATCGAGAAACCTCTCGACCTGGGCCTGATGCTGACGGATCTCATACAGCGTCTGGAGTGTCAGTCGATGCGCAGCCGGCTCGACCCGGCGTCGCCCGGTCAGTTGAAAGACATGAACACCGAAAGGTGTGGCCACCGGTTCCATATGAATCTGCCCCGGTGCCAATCCCTCCAGAGCCGCCATGGCACCGGGAAGCATTTCCGGCACCGGCACCCAACCCATGTCGCCGCCCCGTCGGGCCGTGGGTCGGTGCGTCGACCGATTCGCTGCCAGGATGGAAAAATCTGTCCCTTGGCGCAGCTGGCCGACCACCTTCCGAGCAGCCGTGGTCGAACTCAACATAATGTGGCGGAAACGGATTTCCTGATCCCAATCCTCAGCTCGACCAAGGCTGTCGATTCCGGCATCGGTCACGGTGACGGGTTGATGGACGGACGTCGTGAAGAGCTCGCGTCGTAAAAGTTGCGCCTCAAACTGGGCCAACTCGGACTGATCCGGCGCCTCCAGGCCTCGGTGCCTGGCCTCCTGCAGCAGAAGTTCCCTGCTCATCACGATGTCGAGGAGTTGTCGACGGACTTCATCGTCGACGGTCTCCACATGATGAAAAGCACCGGCAAGCAGGCGCTGCCCCTGTTCCTCGAAAGAAGAGGCCCAGATCTTCTGCTCGCCGATCCGGGCTACGATGTCTTGCGCTGGCGGCTCGCTGCAACCACCCCAAAGAGCGGCCACAGCCATCACTCCCCATCCCCGCAACTCAGTCTCTCCGTAGGCCGGCGAAGATCTCTACGAAAGCCACCGCATTCGTATTTACGTCGCCCCTAACACTGCGTCGCACCGAGCGGAAACCGATGTTCGACGTCAGATTGTAGCCCAGGTAGTCAGAATTGTTGGAGAACTGCAATCCCAAGGTGACCCGACTGAAATCCTCTTGGAATCCAGGTGGCAGGATCTCAGGCGTCTTCTTCAGGTTCTCGAAGAACTCATACTCGACACCCATACCGATCCATATGGATCGGCTGACACTCCAACTCGTCAACAGGAAGACGACCTCGGACAGATCGCGCGTCTTTCGATCGTTACGCAGCGTTGGTGTGACACTGGCGAAAGTTTGCTTCCACTGCGGTCTGATGCCCACGCCATGTGACAGTTCGAAGTTGTACTCGGCCTTGTTGATCAGGCCAAGGAACCGACGATTCCGCTTCGTGTCGCCCTCGTCGCCCAATTGCCGGTACGTCTCGTACTTGAGCTTCGATAGCAGCGGCAAATAGCGATCGTAGTCCAACTCGAGATACAGCGTGTTGATGAAGGTGTCGCGGGTGATCTGCGGATCTCGGACCTCCTGCAGACCTCCCGAACTGAAGGGGGCTTCGACCCATTGGATGAGGTCGTCCTCGATGTTATCCCTCACCTTACGCGCCATCTCATTGGCGCTGAGTCGCAAGCCAAGCTCGGGCCATTCTCGTGTCAGCGTGGCCAAGGCATACGTCGATTTCGATCGCCGGTCGCTGCTCTTGAGCTCCTCACGTAATCGCCCCACCATCACTCGGCTGCCAGATCGGACCTCCGCCCCCAGGTAGAGGTTATAGCCCTGGTGGTCACGCTTGTAGGGATAATCCGCCTCCGTATCGTTCTCGAACCGATCGATGACAGTGTTGTTGTTCATGTCCGTGCCGAAGAGGAACTCCGGCGGATCGACGTGGAAACGGAAGAAGGGCTCCACCCAGTCGGGCTGATTGTTCCGGTTCTGATTGAAGTCGGAGATGAAATCGTTGTTCTCGTCAAGGCCAGGGAACACTTCACGATCGGGGAACTGGCCACCCGAGCCGGTGAAGGTCCCACGGAATCCGGTGTGCCGACGACGCCAATCCGGGAAGCGATCCTGGTCGTCGTTGTCTTCGACAAGTTCGTAGACGTAGTTCGACTCGTTGCTATAGTCGATCTGTCCTTGCCCATCGGGGATGAACATCCGGGTGGCATAGTCCGGATCCATCGAGAAGTACTCGCCATAGGCGAAGAAGGGATACTTCATTTCCGACGCGGAGACATAGAATGCCGTCGCGTCATCGTCTGCCAGAGCCTGATCCTTCGTAATCGTCTGGTTCGGAAAACGGCGTGACTGACGGTTGTTGACGAATTCCGATTTCAGATTGAAGCCGCCCACATTGTGGATGTCGAGTGTGAAGCCACGTAACTCATTGCCCGTGGGCAGGCCATACTGGAATTTCACGAATCGCTGGTTGGAGCCATCGGTGATATTGTCTTCGGCACGCTCGACGATGAGGTAGGCGGGCTCGCCCGTCGCCGTCGTCTGCATGTTAGAGGCCACTTCGATCCGGAAGTCGTTGGCCACTACCAGACCGATGTCGATCTTGCCGATCTCTTCGAAGTCAGTGATATCATCATCGACACTGGGAATGAATTGCCCTTCGATGTCATAGGTCAGCACCACCGCGTTCGCGCCGCTGGCTTCGATCAACCCACCGCGTTGCACACCACCCTCCACGAGGGGGCGGATCTCGCGGTGCTCGACCCCGTCGATGAAGATCTGCTCACGCAACAGGAGCGCGCCACCGACGCCATCTTCGGGGGAGTCGTCTGTCAGTCGCACGAAGAGGCGCTTGACGTTGTTCGCGTTGATGACACCACCGAGGACACCACGCAACGAGTTGTCGTCGAAAGGGATCGCCGTATTCTGGTGATGGACAGTCAGATACGTGCCTCCCACGGTGACGAAGTCGCCCACGTCAACGGTGCCACGCATCCCAAGCAGCTGCGTGAAGATCGTCTGGGATGATGGGCCTTGGTCGGAAGAGATCGCCACCTGCGCTGGATTGTCAACGCGAGAGGCGAGTACGGTGAAGGCGTATTTGTCCGTCAGGAGGTCCCATTGCATGCCGTCGAACAATGGCTTGGAGAACGTCAGTGGTGTGAGGGTCGAACGGATGCCTTCGCCGACCGTCAGTGCCGTGTGGAGTTGGCCATGGGAGCCGGAGGATATCACGACATTGTTGAACCATCGCGACAGACGAGGGTCCTTGAAAATACCGCTGCCAAAGTCCTGCGGGTACTCCTGATTCCAGTTGTAGATGTTCCAGCCTTTGAGGATGTAGTTGCCATATAGATCGTAGAAGCGATCACCCTCAAGCTCGATGTCAACGTAGCGCTCGTAGCGCGGCGAAGCGTAGTTGGTGTACTCGTACCCCTTCCAGTTGTAGAGCGTGTAGAGTGTCTGCGGCAGATACCATTTTCGCAGCGTCGGCACCAGCGTCTCCTGGCTGATCCGCGCTCCCTGTGTCAGGTAGGGATTGTACAGTCCCACCTCGACGGCCACGGCTGGGCGTACCCAACCGTTCAGGCTGAGGCAGACCAACCCTACCCAGATCAACACACTTCGTCGCCACATACGTACACCCTCCCTTGAATCTCGTCGCGAACGCGTCGCAGAGTTGCAGCGAACGCCTCTCAATACGCCACGTGGACGATCTCGGTCACGCTACGCGTGCCGACGCCCGCCTCCACGCGAATTCTGCACAGATAAACACCCGGCGGTACGAGCTGGCCCTCGTCATCGTTCCCATCCCAGCGAATCTCCTGCTGCGTTCCCGACGAGCCCGTGAGGGATCGCACGAGACGGCCACTCAGATCGTGTATGTCGATCTGAGGACTCAGGTCGACCTTCAACAGATCGAAGGTCAGAATCAACTCGTCATTTACGCCGTCGCCGTTCGGTGACAGTACACCGGGGCCGGCATCGATGTTGCCAAACAGCCCACCGGCAGCCAGGCCGGGAAGAAACACGGACAGCGCTTCGTTGCCGACCCGAGTGGATGGTTTGACGCCTTGCTGCACGTCTGGCGCGTTTGTGCTGGTCAACAGAGCAGTCAGAAAGGTCGGATTCTGCAGCAGACGCGCCTCGAAGATTACTTCGACTGAGTCCCGCAACACACGCCCAGGCAACTGGATTCGTAGCGTGTCATCCAATATCTGGCTTTCGACACCGACATCCTGGCCACTCTGTGTCACCCGCACATTGCGCACGGGTGCTTGCAGAGGCAGCAGAATCCCATCGTAGCCACGGTCACCGAATCGGAAGGAGGGCGAGCGGATGAGATAGGTAAACTCCTCCCACTGACCGACACGGCTCTCCCGTGGAAAGACCTCTGCTTCCACCGCTCGCTGGAACAGGGGGTCGTCGTGTGTCAGCGTCAGCGATCTCAGTGTCGGTGTGACCGTCGGATCATCGGTGATGAGACTGACGCGGAAACGCACGAACTCCCTTGGCGTCGGCGACTTGAAGGCGTCCCCCGACTCGCGATAGGGTTCGCTCCACGTGGACCAGTCGTCGCCTTCGAAGGGCACGGCCAGCGAATCGCCCCGTTGGAATGACTTCAACACCTTGTAATAGCGGTTCTGATCGACCTCGTTGCCATTGATATCGAAGTAGAGCTTCCGGGAACTGATCTCGTCACCGGATTTGGTTCGTACCTCGATGCGTGTACCGGGGGGCAGATCGGCGTCCCAGGAGACGGTGCGCATGCCCTTCACACCATCCAGGGAGATCATGTCGGAGGCGAGTTGGACCTCGGCCGGGTGGCCGGGCGCATACAGGAAGATCTCCCAGACTTTGTACCCCCAGCCGCCGTCGCGTCCCCAGTTGAAGTGATGATAGAAGATGTATCTCGTCTTGCGGGCCTCGAAGGGGTGCTGGAAGATCCAGCGGCGGGGTGCTCCCTGGTTGTCTACGAGGGTAATGCGCTCGTAGTCGAAGGGGCCACGGAATCGTTCCGACCCCTCACCGAAGGCGATCGGCGTGCCATCGGACACCTCGAACTCGTGTCCCATGGGCCCGGTGCCAGCCTGAAAAGAGGTCTGGGCCAGATCGGTTGGAGGCCAGGAATAGAAGACGATCTGGTCGAGCCAGAAAGCCACACCCAGGTCCCATTCAAAGTATTGACCGCCGACCTTCCACTCCCGGTCTGCCGCCTTGGCGGCGTTGGCCAGCCAGAATTTCTCCACGGTGCCATCGAAGATATTGGACACAGCACGCCCGAACTTCTGACTGGAGCGGACCGAACCGCCCCGGCCCAGGGTCCCCGGTGCGATGTTGCGGCCGATCGCGACGGCCTCAATCTCAGCCAGCGCCGCGTCTGGACTGGTCTCACGCGGGACGATCCGGATATACTGCACGGGCATGAACTGGAGTTCCTCTGTCAAAACGGTATTGTCACCCGTGGCCGGACTCTGGCCGCCGATCGGGTCTCTAATGGACAGGGGAATGTCGATGACGGTCTGTGTGTTGGGCAGGATCGTGGTGAATACCTGCGAATAGCTGATTAGGTCACGGCCATCCCAGATCGGCATCCCTTCGCTGACGTAGACGGCGAATTGCCGCATGGGCCGTGCACCGATGGTGTCGGGAAAGACCAGCTGTAGACTCTCCAGCAGGACCAGCCGCCCCAGATCGATCGTCAGCGCCCAATCGTCGATATCAGCAGTCGAACTCGGCTGCCACCACGTGGACTCATCATCGTCCAACAGGCGGCTCACCGTGTTGCCCCGCGAGCCCACGTCGATGCCACCGATGACAAGACCCCGCTCACGGGTCTCATGCTCATAGTCGCCCATATCCGACAAGGGATCGATCCGGCCCTCGAACTCCTTCAGCACAATACTGCCATCGGACCGCAGATCGACGACTCCTCCGGGAATCGACCATTGTTGCCACTCGCTACGCCGGTCGATGACCAGCTCGTCTGATAGAGCGGGCGCCGCCACCAGAATCAAGGAGAGTATCAGTCGTTTCATCCTGCCAGCTCCATCAGTAGACGACGGGCACCGTCAGCACGCGTTCACCGTCGCCCATATCGGTATCGACGACGATCCGCGCCAAGTACATTCCAGGTGGTACCAGATGACCCGAGGCCGTGCCATCCCACTCGATATCATGCAGTCCTTGACCTAGTATCTGGCCACCGACTCCCACCAGTCTTCTACCTGTCAGATCATGGATCTCCACCGCCACACGGGCCTCATCGACTGCCATGAGCTGGAATCGAAAATGGATCACGTCATTGATGCCGTCGCCGTTCGGAGTGAGCACTGGCGAGGAGAGTTCTACGCCCGACAGCAGCTGCAATCGTTCTTGGTCAGCGAAGATCTGCAGGCTGTTGCTGGGCACTGATGCGTTCGCGTCCCCTGCATCGATGGACTGGGGGAAATTGGGGCTCTGCGTATCGATGATGTCGCCGGTGAAGACCGTCGTGGAATTGTAGACCGAGGCGTCGAGCAACACTCGTACGATCCGTGGGTTGCTTGGCTCGACACGATTCGTAGGAAAGAAGACGGCCACCTCCTCCCGATCCTGGCGCAGACTGTCAGGGTCGATAGAGTTGAACGACTCTCCATCACCGAGCTGCAGACCGGCGAAGCGCGTACCAGGTGGTACGTCGAGTCGGATGGCATCATATCCGTCCTGTCCTGCCTCGAAGGTGGTCGCCACGTCAATCGCTACCTGGCGTGACATTCCAGGAATGACACTCAGGACCTCCAGGTTGGGTTCATCGACGATGAAAAGCTCGCCTACCACGTCGGCTGCCAGCAGGGGTGAGTACTCGAACCTCAACGAGCGCAACTGGCCGAAGGCCAGTAAATCCTCCGTGGCCAGGTCGAACCGGAACTGCAGCCAGCGGCGGGCATCCGGAGAGCGATTCTGCAGCCCCGAGTCCTGGTACGGGGACGACCACGGCGACCACTGTTCCGTATCTTCGGTAATCGCGCTGCGGACCCCGGGCAGACGTAGGTCGACACAACAACTCTTGGGAAGATTGGAGCGGTCGTATTCCTCCTCCGTGACCTGCACATCACGTCCCAGTTCGTCGATGACGAAGTGGGAGCGTGGACTGTCGTCCAGACCGGAGCGAGTCTGCAGCAGAATCGTGGCGGGCGCGTCAGGATCTTCGGCGAGGGTGTCATCGTCGCCTCGTCGCCACTTCACGAACTCGAACTCCACCTTCCCGAAGTTGACGGGTCGGCCCAGATCGATGGCTTGAGAGACGAACTCCACCCGCGGCGGGACGCCACGACCATAGACCTCGAACTCGGCCATGCTGTAGGCTTGGCGCATGAGGCCGATGAAAATCCGCACGAAGCGCACCGGCTGCAGATCGAATTCGAGGTCCACGATGCTCTCGTTGTTGAGCAGCGTGCGCAGAACCAGGTTGTCCAGGGGCGCCGGAGGCGACTGCTGAGTCAATTCCTCACTTGTGAGCAGCAGGAAATCCTGAGGCTGATCGGTGACCGACAGCTCGAATCCCTGGGGCGCCCGGCGCTTGAGGGGAACCCCGTCGGTGTCGACCCCGGATTGTGGCGGGAAGAAGCGGATGCGCTCGATTGGCAACGTGAAGGCGAGGTCGAAGGTCCAGGCCTCTCGCCAGTCCTGGCGAAATCCGGCCGAGAAGGCGCCACCCGTCGCCGTAGCGTGGGAGTCGAATTCCTCCTGGTCAATCACCTGGAGCACCTGGAAAGCCGTTTTCGGACTGCCATCCACCAGCTGGATTCCGGGATCAGAGAGGAAGTGGCCTGCCCAGATGCGTGGATTCACACCCAGTTCGCGACCGAGGGATTCCATCCCGAACTGGGTCGTATGCCATTGGAAGTTGAAGATGTTCGACGCCTCTTCGGTGCCGACCATCACATTCTCGCCAGGACGCAGTTCTCTTGGCTGGATCGCACCCGCTACGGTCGTGTCGTCTAGAGCGATCCAACGACTGGCCAATTCGCGCCACCCGGGACCATCGACACCGACGGTGTAGGTCTGACGCTGTGCCTGGCCGTCAGCGACGGCAAGAAGCGTCGCCAGGACCAACCCTCGCCCAACAATCGAGTAGAATCGTCGCATGCTTAGTAGGCCACGGCGAGCAGGATCGAACGATCGAAGGACGCATCCTGGGCGCGCACCTCGATCCGACAGATGTAGTGGCCGGACGGAACCAGACCACCTCCCGCCTGCGCATCCCAATTGACACTATAGCGCCCGGCGCCCTGTTCGTCCGTCGCCAGACGACGAATGATCCGGCCGCTCAGATCGTGGATCGTGACGCTGACCTCAGCCGCGTCCACGAGGAACACGAGGTCATAGTTGATATCGACGCTGTCATTGCTCCCATCCCCATTCGGTGTCACCACGGGGGTCGACAACTCAAAACTGCCGAGTGCCTTGCCAAGAGAGCCGAACACGAGCAGTGAGTTGGTCCCCAGTTCCTCTCCCGTATCGCCTGCCGTCAGGGGCTGAGGCAGATCACCGGAGGTGTCGAGGAGCCAGCCCCGAAAGAGCGTGCTGTAGAACAGCGGTGTCGTATCAAAGCGGACCCAGACCTTTGCCGAATCGCCGGCGCCGATCGCACGGGACGGGAAGAAGACGGACAATCCATCATCCTCGATGTGGACGCTGTCCGGGACGACGACGCTGGCGGGATCGTCGATAGCCAACGAGACAAATTCAGGACGATCGGGCGTCTGAATCCTGATGCCATCGAAGCCGGGATCGCCTCGGCCGACGCTGCCGTTCACACCGTAGACGAATCGTGCCCGCTGCCCGGTGACTGTCGATGCCACGCCGGCAAGAGGAATCGGTTCGTCATCGAGGGCGACTTCGCCCAGGGCGTTGGCAGCCAGCGGCGGCGAAAATGTGAACTCGAGATCCCGCACGCGGACAATCTGTGAGGATGTCCCAGTGAAGGTGAGGGCAAACTGGAAGAACGAACGGGGTCCGGGTAGGGCGCGAAGGTCGAGTTCATAGTCACCATCGGCGGTCAGGACCAGAGGCTCGGACCAGTTGCTCCAGTTCTGAGAGTCGTAGCGAACCGTGCGTCGGTTCTCTTCGAGACGGTTGTAGTCAGCCTGGCTGATCTCCGTCTCATCCTGTGTCTCCGGATCGACAGAATAGAAGATCTGTGGGGATTCATCCTTGCCACTGCGTACTTCCAACCGGGCCTCAGCCAGACCCGATGGCTCATCGCCCAGCCTGAGACTCTCCGCCGTGATACGCAAGCGGCCAAGATTCACAGGTCCTTCGACGAAGGAGAGGAAGGCCGATTCATACCGACCCCGGGGCACGAAGCCATCGCCGTAGACTTCCATCTCAGCGATCTCAAAGGCACCTGGCACAAGGATACGCAGCTGAATGAAGCGCAGGAGCTGCTCAGGGAAGACGATCTCGACACGAGGCTCCGTGTTCAGTTCCTCACGTCTGAGCAGGTCGAAATTCGGCCGTCCCTCCCGGTCGAAGTCCTGACCGTCGTTCACTCGGATCTCGTAGCCACGAACAAAGTCGCCTCCTCCTCCTTCCGCACTCGGATAGAAGACGATGCGATTGGCGGGAAAGGAGGCACCCAGGTCCCAGCTGAAGATCCGGCCCGTCTGCCGCACACCATTGGCCTTGAATAGATCCCCCGTGGAAGTGGTCGAATCACCGTCCACCATCACCAGATTGGCATCCTTCGTGGTGGCCGCCACATTGGACCAGATCCGTGCCTGCCCTTCGGTGACCAGATCGTCGGGTGTGCCCCCCACGTCCGACCACCCCAGGAAGTTGACGATGTTATCCTCAGGTGCGAATCCGGAGGGCTGGACGTAGTTATCAGTAAAATCGACGGCAGCTTCAATCTGGCCCTGGCTGTCCCAACTGAATTGGCCGTCGACGCCGATGCTGTAGGTGTCGATGTCGGCCTGCACGCCAGGTACAACGACGATCAGCAGGCTGCCCAGGATGAGGCGAGACACACTCACTGCGCTACCGTCTCCTCGGCAGGTGGCTGGTAACCCGAGAAGATCTCGCGCTCGAACTGGTAGGTAACCCGGGTTGTCTCCACCGGCTCATCTGCGTAGTTGAAGCGTAAGGCCACATCCTCAAGGGTAACGCTGAAATGAGTTACATCGGGCGGCAGCGCCTCGAAGACGATATACCCCTCGTCCTCCTGGCCACTGAAGATCATGTCCCCACGGTAGACGGTCCGGCGCAGTGCCTCCTGAGACGCTCGATACCGGCGAAAGGCGTTGCCGGCCCATGCTTGGGCGTGGGCGCGGAAGTACTCGCCAAGACGTAGGATATCCAAGGCTTCGTAGGTACGCCGATTCTGGGTCCGCAGAACGACACGTTCGGGATTCACCCGGATCTTCGGGAACTCATAGTTCTTCGTACGTAGAAGGAATACGGTAAAACGCTGCGGTGTGTAAGACTCCCCAAGGGGCTGCCAATCGCCGTAGGTGTAGGGATTGGTCGATTCGGCGCCGCTGTTGGATTCCTGAGGTAGCAGACGATTCAACTCTGAGTCCGTCATCGGCCGCATGCTGATCTCGAGACGTTCGAGATTGTAGGAGACCGTGCCATCGTCGAGGACACTCATGAGCTCGGCCTGATTGGCTTCGATCTGAGGACGTGCGGGGCCAGGAAACTGACGTGCACACCCGGTAGCCAATACGGCCAGAGTAACGACGAGCAGGTCTTGGATGCGAACAGTCCTCATGCGGCCTCCTGCTGTGGTGGCGAGCGACCCGACGAACTCCTCTGGTCAGGAGAAACGAATCGAAAGAAAAAAAGGGGTAGGGAGTGACCGCTGGACACCCCCTACCCCTTGGCGCTGCAACCGCAGGCGACACGATGCTGGTGTGTCGCGAGTGTTGAAATTCTTAGCGGAGCAGAGACTTCACAGCACCCCAGGAGCTTGACTCGACAGCGGTGGCGAACTCACCGGACGACAGCATCGTGACCTCTGCGGTGAATTCCGACTCATGGGCGCCGGCTTCGTTGACATGCGTGGAAATCTGGTGGGTGCGATCACAGCAGTCAGCGTCGTTGTAGGTGACGCTCATGCCGATCGTCTCACCAGCGACCAACGTATGCACTGAGCTGGCACCGGCACCATCAGGCTGTAACTGATCCCACGTCTGCATCCGGACCTCGTAGTTGGAGGTCGTGTTGGTGGCACCGTGAGACGGCGACGGCGAAACGGTCACGGCCGCTTCGAGTGCACCCTCGTTGACCGGCCACTGCATCTCCGGCGGCTGCTGGAAACGGACCGACGCGACGGCCTCCGGGCGCCCCTCACCCGGGATGTGAAAGCCGAGCTGCTGGTGATCGACGCGGATGGCGTTGTTCGCCTCTGCCCAGCTGCCATGGTTGGCGTCGATAATGATCTCGAGGTCGTCGTCGTTCCAAAAGTTGTCGGTGTTGGTCTCATCCAGATTCAGCGTGTCATCGGTCACGGTGATGAACGCGTAGAAGCGGTTGTCCGGCTCCGGAGCCCACCCAAAGTGGATGGCGATATCGAAATCATCGAGAGTCGGCATGCCGCCGCCCAGGGTGTTGCACATCTGGTCGGGGCCGACGATGAACTCGGGATCATACCAAGCCCAGTCGCCCTTCTGACCATCGGGATTCATCGCTCCGGTATCGGGTACTTGCAGAGCAAAGTAGCCGATGCCATTGCAATTCTCATAGGCATCACCGGTGCTCGGTACGAGCAGCGCGAGAGCCAGGAGAGGCAGAAGCAACTTCCGCATAGAAGTCTCCTTCATAGGTGTCGAACACAGAGTGACGCCGTCGTGAGATCGCGACGGCAATGGAATCGCTTGCGGGGCGATTCCCCGTGGTTGGCCTGACGGCGCCGTAACGCCGACCAGACTTCGATACTTGACAGCGCAACGCGAGCTTGTTAAAACGTTTTACAAGAAACTGCCTGCTACGCGAGCACCAATCGTATGCAAGGCATAAGAAACCCAGAACCCAACATTTGTCAACCCAGAACCCAACATTTGTCAAGGAAATTTGCGGCGCCTCCAACCTCGACTAGACCATGCAGAAAAGAGTGACGATCAATGACGTCGCGCGCCGGGCGATGTGTTCGACGGCAACCGTTTCTCTCGCTCTGCGGGACAGCGATCGGATTGCAGCCGCCACAAAGCTGAGGGTGCTGGCCGCCGCTGATAGGCTTGGTTACCGACCCAATCTGGCAGCCAGTCGCCTGTCATCAAAGAAGACGCAGACCGTTGGCATCGTCTTGTTGCCCCTGGATCGGGATCTGGGACTGCAAATGCTGTCCGGCATTAACCAGCAACTGCAATCTAATGGATTCACCTCGATCATCGACTTCTCTCGCATGGACTACACGAGGGAGGTGGAGGCGGTTCGGCGCATGTCCGACGAGGGCGTGGGAGGGATCTTGATCAATTCTGCCCGGATCGCCCAGGAACCGACGCACCTGCACGAACTGGACGAGCAAGGCATGCCCTACGTCCTCATCGATCTGGCCGTCGAGGGAATCGGTGGTTGTTACGTGGGACAGAAGAACAGACTCGCCGCCACGCGGCTGACCCGGCTGCTGATCGAGGCTGGCCATCGGCGACTCGCCTGTGTCGGGCAACTCTTCCAACGTCGTACGAAGAGCGATCGACTAGCCGGCTTTCAGGATGCGGTGGCGGAATCGGCGGGAGCGACGGAGAAGGTCATCAATCTAAGTGACCTGTCCTCCGGCGACGAGCAGCGGTCTGAAGCGGACGCCGGACAGATGCTGGATGCCTTGCGCGAATTCCTGCGCCCGGACGACGCCCCAACCGCGTTCTTCGCCATGGACACCCGATGTCTGCATTGGCTCATGACGGGGCTCACCGCCCTCGGACTTCGTGTACCGGACGATATCTCCGTCGTTTCCTTCGATGCCATTGACGACTTGAGGTGTCTTGGTCTGCAGATCACCACCAATGTCGTGCCCAGCTATCAGATGGGCCTCGAAGCGGCACGGATGCTCGTGGAGCAGATCGGAGGCAGGCAGTTGTCGGAACGGGAGACGGTCCTGGAGTTCGAGCCCGAGATTGTCCTTGGAAACTCTGTGGGGCCTCCTCTCCAATGAGCGAACGGCAGGTAACTCAGGGAGAACTCCAGTGATCGACCTTGGGACGAACCCTGGCCAACTCTCGATCCCCATCACGGATGGTGACGAGGATCTCATCCGGCATCGGGACATCATCCAGATCGAATCCTTGACTCCACGGCTGGGCCGGTGTTGAGTCCATGGAGAATCGCTTCTGCACGATCCCATTCGTCCACAACTCCACCATACCCGACAGGGAACTTGTGGGACAGATCCTCACCTCGAGACGGGCATCGCTGGACAGGACCGCACGCACCGCCAAGTCCTGGTTGGCCCAGGTCAGCCCCTGCGTCTGCTGGAATGGATAGATCCACTCGGTCCAGCTCTGCGTCTGATCAGGAGCCAGGGGTCGCATTTCATCGGGGAATCGCACCGAGGTCCCACCCCACATCTCCGCGTATCCCTTGTTGGGGGCGCCGGATCCCATGGGGATACCATCGGGGTGGTATCCGTAGGTCCACACGTCCACACCGGGATTCGTCACCGGATCAAACACCCGGACGACCCCCTCTTGGGTATCGTGAGAGTAGGCGCCATAGAAACCTGCCGTCAGTCCGTCCGCCATCAGATCACCCATGTCCGCCCAGTTGCGCATGAAACGCAGCGGACTGGTTGTCCACTGCTGCGGACTGGCACCCAGATTTTTCTGCCACCGCTCCGCGATCAGGATGCGCTTCGTGGGGATGATCAGTTCGGTGTTGTCCGTCAGTTCATTCTGGCCACCCGGGGTCCACATGGGGTTCACCCAGTGAGCATACTCGACCGTATCCGGGGTCGGATTGTGGATCGACACAGACGTCTGCAGCGCAGAGCTGCCGGCCGCCAGACTGAACTCAAGCCGTTGCCGCAGGCCCGTTGTGGGCTCCGTAATCTGCAGACGAAGGGCCTTGCGCTGCTCGCCATCTTCCAATATCTCCCATTCCCATGGCAGCGCCCACGTATACCCGTGTTCCTCACCGGGCAGAGTGTATTCGATGCCCCCGATCCACAACCACCAGCCAAGACGATTATTGGCACCCCCGGGTCGTACGATGTCGTTGCGCCAAAGAGTTTCGTGGTCGGTCGGTTTGAAGTGCATCGAATAGACGCGGCCCATCCGGGGCAGGAACACGACCCGCAGGTAGGCCGACTCCATCGTGATCGCAACATGTTCCTTGTCTATGACTCGGCCGTAGTCGACCTGCCGCAGGTCCAGCCTGGGCATGCCATCTTCCGGCGACATCGTGAGCCAAGGCTCATAGTCGACCTGGGGAATCACGATGGATCCGATGTGCAGGCTCAAACCAGATTCCTGGCGCGCATTCGCCGTCGTCACCATCGTGAGCAGACCCAGCATGAGTCTCAGAACTCGATTCATGGAGCGAACCCTCCCGTCCCCTTCGTAACCTACGTTGACCAGACACGCGGACGCCATGCCGGCGGGCAAGGATACCGATTCTCATGAAGATCAGTGGCATCAAGACCTTTCCCGTCTCCACGCCGGGCCGGAACTACCTCTTCGTCATAGTCGAGACGGACGAAGGGTTGTACGGGGTGGGAGAATTCGGCATTACCTGGCGCGAACGGGCGGGCCTCGGAGCCATCGAGCACCTCAAGCCGCATCTGCTCGGTCAGGATCCACACAACATCGAATACCTTTGGCAGAAGATGCTGCGCGGGGACTTCTTCCCGGGTGGTCGCATCAACGCTGCTGCCATCAGCGCCATCGACATCGCCCTTTGGGATATCAAGGGGAAGGCGCTGGATCAACCGATCCACATGCTGCTTGGCGGTCGGCTGCGGGAGCGTGTTCCCTGCTACACAGGCATCGGGGGAGGCACGCCGGAACAGGCGGCCGGACAGGCGTGCGAGAAAAAAGCCGAGGGATTCCGTTACCTGCGCCTGGAGGTCCGGCCCCGTGACGGCATCCTGGAACCCTCGCAGGCGGTTCGAGACGCCGTGGCAGAATTCGCTGCAGTCCGGGACGCCGTGGGTGAGGACGTGGAGTTATGCATCGATGTGCATACCCGCTTGGATCCACCCGATGCCATCCGCCTCGGGCGCCTGCTGGAGCCTTACGCGCCCTACTTCATCGAGGATCCGTTGCGCTGTGAGAATCCACAGACCTATCGACTGGTGCGCCAACATATTGGCGTACCGCTGGCCGTGGGTGAACACTATGCCACCAAGTGGGAATTCAGGCAGATGATCGAGGAAGAGCTACTCGACTATGCCAGGATCGACCTGTGTGTCGTAGGTGGACTCACCGAGGCTCGTAAGATCACGAACTGGTGCGAGACCCACTACATCAAACTCGTGCCCCACAACCCCCTCGGACCGGTTAGCGCCGCCGCCTGCCTCCAACTGGACCTGGCGACCGACAATTTCGCCGTGCAGGAGACCTGGCACTACAAAACCGGCTTCTTCGACGATCTCTTCCCACGCCAGATCGTCTTCGACAAGGGGGACTTCCTGGTGCCCGAAGGGCCGGGCCTGGGCATCGAGTTCAACGAAGATGCAGCCGCTGCCTATCGGTTCGAGGAGCGTCTGAGTCCACAACTGAAGCGTCGAGACGGTTCGTTCACGAACTGGTAGAAGAGAAGGGGGCCCTTGACGACAACACCTCCCACGAGTTCGCCCTTCACGCCCCGAGCCTTCGTCGTCGGCTCACTGCTGGCCATCTTCCTCGCCTTCGCCTGCCCTTACACCGTCTTCCTGCACCATACGGCTGGGATGGCGGCCGATTTCATCACCGCTGGCGCCATCTTCCTGTTCTTCCTGCTGACCTTCGTCGTCAACAGCCTGCTCCGGCTGGTGCACGCAGGTCTGGCCTTGCGTCCGGGTGAGTTGATCCTCGTATACACGATGATGATTGTCGCATCCGCGATTCCCACCTGGGGGTTGATCGCCAATCTTCTACCGGTCTTGCCGGGTGCCTACTACTACGCTACTCCGGAGAACAACTGGGCCGGCATCATCCATCCCTTCATCCCCGAGTGGGCGGCGCCTCGATCACCCCTGGCCATCAAGTATTTCTTCGAGGGACTGCCCCAGGGAGAGACGATCCCCTGGGAGGCCTGGGTGAAGCCACTTGGGGCATGGCTGATCCTCATCGTCGCCGTCTATGCGGCCATGATGAGCAGCATGGTCATCATTCGTCGTCAGTGGATCGAGAACGAGCGACTCATCTTCCCCCTCACCCAGGTGCCGCTGGAGATGATCGGGCGGGATGAGAATGGCACGCGGTCAGCGGTGGCGAAACTGTTCCGCTCACCCCTGTTGTGGGCGGGATTCGCGATCCCCTTCGTCGTCTTCGGCACCCATGGACTGCATCGCTACTACAACTACATCACACCCATCGACGTAGAACACGTCTTCTATCTGTTCCGCTCGACGCCCATTCGTGTCTTCCTGAGCTTTCCCGTCCTCGGGTTTATCTACTTCGTGAATCTCGAGATCGGCTTCAGCCTCTGGTTCTTCCACCTCGTTGCGCGCTCCCAGTCGCTGATCTTCAACCTGGTCGGTTTCGAGATCCCTGGTCACGGGGAGACCTTCACCGGTGCCGTCGGTGGCTCCTCGCCGGCCGTGGGGTATCAGGCGATGGGAGCGATGGCGGTGCTCGTGTTGTTTGGTCTTTGGACAGCCCGACGGCATCTGCACGATGTCCTGCGACGCGCCCTGACGGGGGCCAGTGACGTAGATGACTCGCGGGAGGCCATGTCCTATCGCAGTGCGCTGGGCCTGCTGGTGGGCAGTGGCCTGGTGATCGCCGCATGGCTCTTGGCCAGTGGAATGCCGATCTGGGCGATCCCCTTCTTCCTGTGTGCCGCCTTCTTCACCTTCTTCGGACTGGCGCGCATCATTGCCGAGGCCGGCGTCGGCTTCTGCCGCGCGCAGATGGTGGCCCCCATCTTCTCCGTATACAGCCTCGGCAGTCAATCCCTCGGTCATCAGGGCCTGGTCAGTATGGGCTTGACCTACACCTGGGCCGTCGATATCCGTACGAGCGTCATGGCCTCCACAATCAACGGCCTGAAGCTGGCCGATGCCCTGGGTATCGAGCGCCCCCGTCGTCTGCTGCTGGGAGCGGCCATCGCTGCTGGCCTCAGTCTGGTCACAGCCGCTGGCACAACCCTCTGGCTGGCCTACAGCTATGGTGGAATCAACCTGCAGGGCTGGTTCTTCGCTGGCATGCCGCAGACGGTTTTCGGCTTTGTTGCCGACAAGATCAATACCCCGCTGACGGAGCGGGTGATCCTGCCCCGCTGGCTGTTCACCGGCGTGGGTGCTGCCGTGATGGGCACACTGATGTCATTGCGTCAGCGAGTCGTCAGTTGGCCGCTGCATTACGTCGGCTTCCCCATCGGCGACACGTGGGTGATGAGCTGGGTCTGGTTCAGCATCTTCCTCGGGTGGCTCTTCAAGCTCGTCATATTGCGCTATTGGGGCGTTCCCGGCTACCGACAACTGCGACCCTTCTTTATGGGACTGGTGCTGGGACAGATATCGTGCGCCGGCGTCTGGATGGTGGTCGACGTGTGCACGGGCATGGTCGGTAACTACATCCACATCGGTGTCCCTTGATCCGGATCGTGAGGGCGAAGGTTGGGTCTGGACGAGGAAGGATTCTGGTCTAGGGATGGTGGACGTTTTAGATTCCATTTCGACATCTTCGACAACCACGATGATGCGCCTGGTATCGTGGCAGTTTCAACCTGCCCGGCTACGAGGCAATCTCCGCAATACACCCGACGCCCAGGTTTCTGCACGTCGGCGACCGGGAGCCTGTCGACCTGAAGGGGGGCGGGTGGCGCTTCTTCCACCGCAACCCAATGGCTCCGGATCGCCTCGTGTTCTGGGTCGCCACCGATGTCGACACCGAAGATGCGGCAGACTGGTATCTGACCCCCTATGCGACGATCACGGGAGCATCGAGTCTGGCCAGGACCGACGAGGCTGACCTCGTCGTCGAGACGGTCGGCTGGCGGCCTTCGACGGTAGATGCAGCTGACGACCAACTGGGCGTGGAGAGCGCCGCAGGCCTCGACCGTCGCCGCACCCGCCCGGCTGGCCGGCGGACGGGCGGCGCTGCGCCATGAACTGGACCACCTTCGACGCCTGGCCGCTACGGATCTGGCCATGGGTTTCGATCCAAGCCCGAGTGAGCGATTCGAGCCGGGCGTGGCCAGCTTCGCCGACCTGGCACTGTCCTCAACTCCCCTCCGGCTTCCCAGAGTCTCGATATCCGGTACTGACCTCCTTACGCTCCTTGCGCAGATCAAGGCTGGCGAGCTGGACGTCATCGTGGAACCAGTCGAGGTGGAAGCCGACACTGGGCGCAACTACTCCGTCGTCCTTGATCGAGATGCGTTGTGGATCTCTGGCGTCCGTCGCCAGAGCTTCGATTCCGTTGATGGCGACGTCCTGTGGGGCGCCGGCGTGGGCATGGCAGCCGCGCTGAGAAGGAAGGAGAGTTGAGCATTCGACCGCCGGAGCTGCTGGAAGCCCGCGTGGCGTGGTTCTGTATTGCCGTGAGCTTCGCTTCGCCTGCGTCAGGGGAGATGTTCGTCGACGTCGCCGCTGAGTCCGGGCTCGAGTTCCGTCACGACAACGGCATGACGGGGGAGCGTCACTTTTTCGAGATCATGGGTCCAGGGTCGGGACTCTTCGACGCGGATGGTGACGGTGATCTGGATGCTTATCTGATCCAGGGAGCCGGGGAGCAGGGGGACCGCCTGTTCCGCAATGACCCAGATCGAGGGCCGCACTTCACCGACGTGACCGATGAGGTGGGGTTAACGGCCCATGGCTATGGAATGGGCCTTGCCGTGAGCGACATCGATGGGGACGGCCTCACGGACATCTACGTAACCAACTTCGGGGCCAATCAGTTGTGGCAACGCCGGCTGGATGATACATATGCCGACATCACCATTGACGCTGGCGCTGGCGACGACCGGTGGAGTACAAGTGCCGCCTTCGTGGATATCGATATGGATGGGCTGCCTGATCTGTTCGTCGGCAACTACGTCGACTTCTCCCTCGCCAGTAGCAAGCCCTGCTATTCGGCAGCGGGTGTCATCGACTACTGCAGTCCCTTGAGCTTCGATCCAGAACCAAATCGCCTCCTGAGGAATCTCGGAAACGGGCATTTTGTAGACATCACCATCTCTTCAGGAATCGCTGCCGCCTATTACGGCGCCCTCGGCGTCATCGCTACCGACGTCGATATGGATGGCTTTGTCGATCTGTATGTGGCCAATGATGGGCGACCCAATCTGCTGTGGCGCAACCAGGGCGACGGACACTTCATCGACGACGGGTTGTTCAGTGGAACCGCCGTCAATGGCGATGGTGCCGCCGAGGCGAGCATGGGCATTCATGCGGCCGATTTCGATGGTGATGGCGACGAGGACCTGTTCATGACTCATATCGATGGTGAGACAAACACCTTGTTCCGCAACGAGGGGGAGGGGTTGTTCACTGACGATTCCTTCGACACAGGTATCGGTCTTCCCAGTCGGGGACTCACCGGTTTTGGCGTCGCCTGGCTGGACATCGACAACGACAGCTGGCTCGATCTGCTCATTGCCAACGGCGCCGTCTACATCGATGAGGAGCAGTTTCGGGCGGGAGATCCCCTGCCCCTGCGCCAGCGCAATCAGCTGCTACGTAATGTGGGGGGGCATCGCTTCGTCGATGTAACCGATTCGGCGGGCAAAGCTCTGGGCCTGCTTGAGGTCAGTCGAGGTGTCGCCACAGGTGATATCGACGACGATGGCGACGCCGACGTGTTGATCGCTAACAACCACGGACCCAGTCGCCTACTACAGAATCAGACCCTGGGCAGCGGATGGATCGGCTTCCAAATCATCGACCAAGGAGGGCAAGCCCTGATGGGGTCACGTCTGCAATTGCAACTCGATGATGGACGCGATGTTTGGCGCAGTGTCCGGACGGCGGCAAGCTACTGCTCCAGCAACGACCCACGGATCCTCGTTGGACTCGGGTCTTCCCGCGTGCTCGGCGGCACTCTGCTGCTGGTCGGGGGACGTACCCAGCCCCTGGCGAACACGTCACTCGTCGCGGGTCAGTACCACACCATCACGGTGGCGGAGCCCTGACGGTGAGGAAGTGCGGACGATCAGCGATCGGGATCCTGTGTCTGATCGCGTGCGGCCAAGGTTACGGGCCGTCGCTGTCCGACAAGCAACTTGATGCATTGTCACCGGTGCCAACCCTCGACGCCTCGCGTGCCAGCGACGAGGTCTGGCAAGCAATGATGGAAGTACTCGCCTCCATCGACTCGCTGCGGACAGCGGTGCACGTTGGTGGGCAACAGCTGGCCGATGGGTATGCCCACCTGGGTCAGATGGCCATGGCCTACGACTTCGACAAGATCGCCCTCGTATGCCTGAAGAACGCCGCTCGCCTGGAGCCCGATGAAGCGCGCTGGGTGTATCTGCGGGCGCATCTGCTCAACCGGCTCGGGCAGGTCGAGGACAGTTTCAGGGCCTATGCCCATTGCCTCGAGCAGAGACCCGACTATCTCCCAGCTCGCATGGCCATCGTCGACCTGCTGATGGAAGACTCACGACTGGAAGAGGCGCAGGAACGACTGGATCATCTCGGAGAGACAGATGCGACACATCCAGCCACACTCTTTCGTCAGGGACGTCTCGCGCAGCGACGTGGTGACCATCAACGGGCCGTCCCGTTCTACGAGAGAATCCTGCAGCAGGATCCATCTGCCGAGGAAGTACACTACCCGCTGGGTCTTGCCTATCGGGCACTGGGACAGGCACGATTGGCACGGCATCATCTGGCTCAGCGCGGCTCAAGACGCGTGACATTGGAGGACCCCTGGATGGAAGAGGCAACCCGGTTGGCCGTCGGGGCGCGGGCCCTGAACCAGCGGGGTGACTACGCCATGATTGAGGGGCAGGCCGCCGCCGCTGCAGTCAGCTATGCCGCAGCCGTGGCGACCGAACCGAACAATGTGGAGTTCCGGGTCGATCTGGCGGCAACACTCATCGAGTTGGGAAGGCACGGCCAAGCTGCCAGCCATCTGGACACGGCCCTGAACCTCGATCCAACCGATCCAGCCGCCCACTTCAATCATGCGATGCTGTTGGTCCATCACGGGCAGGACGCCGAGGCCTATGACCACCTGCTGAGGGTGCTTGAATCCAACCCTGGCCACGTAAAGGCCTCATTGAATGCCGGTAGTTGTGCGCTGCGTCTTGACCGGCTCGGTCCAGCTGAAAGGCACTTCACCGCAGTCCTGTCCGCAGCCCCATTGTCTCTGGGCGCTCACGTGGGACGGGGGTTGACGCTGATGCGTCTGGGACGATGGGCCACCGCCCGCCAGGCACTGGAGACCAGTATCACGGTTCTTCCCCGTGCGGTGGAACCGATGACGCTGATGGTGAGATTGTTGTCGGCCTGCCCCGTCGATTCGGTGCGCGACGGGCCTCGTGCGATGAGACTGGCACGTCGCCTGGTTGCCGGAGACCGCTCCGTCGAGACCATCCAGGCACAGGCGATGGCTCTGGCTGAAGTAGGCCGCTTCGATGCGGCCGTCCGCCTTCAAACCGATGCGATCGACGCCGTGCGCAGTGCTGGCTTCTTCGACCGTGTCGCATCTATGGCCGCTCTGCTGGAACAGTACCGGGCAGCACGGCCCTCACGCCGACCCCTGGAGCGGTAATGTTACGATTCCTCATAGGGTTAGCCGCAGTCGCCCTGGCGGCGATTGCGGCGGCCGACACGGAAACCGACGGGCCTCGAGCGGAATTCGAAGCCATCGCCTCTGGTCTCGAAGAGGGCCACAATTCCTATCTAGGCTCGGGACAACTCGCCTCGATCCGGGTCCAGCTACGTGATTCGAGCCTGACATTGATGCAACGCACACGCCTGAACGCTGACCTGAGCAGTCATCTGCTTCGCCTCGGGCAGATCAACGCGGCGATCGCACAGATCGACACCGCCCTTCAGGCGGCAGGACAGATGCCTTCGGCGCCTCCTGTCGTCTGGGACATCCTGCAGCTTCGCCAAGCCATCGCCTACCTGCGTCTGGCGGAATTGCGCAATTGCGTACGGCGACACGTTGCCGAGTCCTGTATCCTACCGATCCGCGGCGGCGCCGTGCACGTCGACGCAGAACCCGCCAGGCGGGCACGCCAGATCCTACTGAACGCACTCGAACGTAGCCCCGACCGGCTGAACTTTGTCTGGCTCGCGAATATGTCGGCCATGCTCACCGATGAGCACCCGGAAGTGATTCCGCCGTCTTTCCGGATTCCCGCCAGTGCCTTCGCCTCCGACGATGACATCGGCCGATTCCCCAACGTGTCCGGCCTCCTTGGCATCGACACATTCAACCTGTGCGGCGGCGCCGTCGTGGAGGATCTTGATGGGGACGGATTCCTCGATATCGTCACCTCGACGTTTGACCCTCGCGGCCAACTGACCCATCACCGCAGCACGGGAGACGGCCGCTACGAGGACGTCTCGTCCGTCTCGGGCCTGGATCAGCAACTGGGTGGGCTCAATCTGGTGGCCGCAGACTACGACAATGATGGCGACGAGGATCTGCTCGTGCTACGCGGGGCCTGGCTCTTCGACGATGGCCAGATCCGTAACTCTTTGTTGCGGAACGACGGTGCTCGCTTCACCGATGTGACAAAAGAGGTCGGCATGGCCTATCCAGGTCGACCAACCCAGACCGCTGCCTGGGGTGACATTGACGCTGATGGTGACCTCGATGTCTACATTGGCAACGAGTCACGTGTGGAGACACCGGCCCGCGATGGCGACTACCCCTCGCAGCTGTTCCGGCAGGATGACGGTCGCTTCACGGATATCGCACGATCCGCCGGTGTCACCAACGACCGGTATTGCAAGGGCGTCACGATGGCTGATGCCGACAACGATGGGGATCTCGACATCTACGCCTCCAACGTGGGAAGGAATCGTCTCTATCGGAATGGTGGCACGAGCAACTTCGTCGACGTCGCCCTCGAACTGGGTGTCCAGGAACCGTCCGGTCGCAGCTTCGCTCCCTGGTTCTTCGATATCGACAACGATGGGTGGCTCGACCTGTTCGTCGGCGGCTACGAGACCAGTGTCAGCGACATGGCCGCAGCGGCACTCGGCCTCGACCACGATGGGGTCCCGCCCCGGCTCTATCACAACCGGGAAGGACAGTTCGTCGACATCGCCGCCGAAGCCGGTCTGGCCGAACCCTTCCTGCCGATGGGAGCCAACTTCGGCGACGTGGATGGTGATGGCTTTCTCGACATCTATCTGGCGACAGGAGATCCCGAATTCGAAACCCTGGTGCCGAATGTGATGTTCCGCAATGACGGGAGCAGACGATTCCTCGACATCACCAGTTCTGGTGGCTTCGGCCACCTGCAGAAGGGTCACGGTGTCGCCTTCGCCGACCTCGACAACGACGGCGATCAGGATCTCTACCACCAGCTGGGTGGGTTCTATCCGAGTGATGGCTTCCACAATGCACTCTTCCTGAACCCGGGTCAGGACCACCACTTCCTCGTCGTCGAGCTGGAGGGCCGTAAGAGCCCGCGTTCGGGATATGGATCGCGGCTGCGAGTGGTCCTCGAAACGGCGGCAGGACCACGTGTTCTGCATCGAGCCGTCGGCAGCGTGAGCAGCTTCGGTGGCTCTCCGTCTCGACAGGAGATCGGACTCGGGGATGCTTCGCGGATCGTGCGAATCGAAGTCGATTGGCTCGTGTCCAGGACAACGAGTTGGGTGACCGAGGTCCCCCTCGACAGTAGGATCCGCATCGTGGAGGGTGAGGAGGGATTTCATCGACTTCCCTTCCCCGCCAACCCGCTCGCTCTGCATCCCTCGGGCGGCGCAGGACACCACTGACGTCAGCCGTCGGCAACGGCACACTCAACCAGATTCCGGCGGAATCAAGCCGATCACCAATCGACGATCGACCAGTCGTCCTCGTCGGTGGCACTCAGGTATTGAGGACGCACCTATCCCATGTGGGGGGAGGAGCCCCTGGGTAGCGTCTATAAGGCAGGATGGTTTCTGGCGGGAACGTGTGGGAATCGAACCCACCCAGCGCCGGTCTCCCGACACCGCAACGGATTTGAAATCCGCGGAGGCCACCAGGCTCCCATCCGCTCCCATGTGTGCCCAGCACTCTCCTTGCTCCCCTCACCTTGAAGACGGCGGGTCGGGTGCTGGTGCAGGCAATCGCCGATAGGGAACGACTGGGTACTCAAAAGGAAGATCCCACGTCATCTGCCGCTGGTCGACGCCGCCGAAGTCCTCAACGACCAGATGCAGTCTCGACGTTGATGTTGTGACGATTGGAGTTTGTCTATCTGCTTTCCGATTCGGAAAATACAGCCGGTAGACAGTCTCCTTTCCGAGATGCTCTGTTTCCGGTCGATCGTATTCGTAAGGATAGGGGCCTGCCGTGCCGCTGGACTCGTAACGGTTTCCATCTTCATCGACCAGAAAGGTGCGCGATCCGAGATCGGCGACCGACAACGGTGGCCCGTCGTATTCCTCATTTTTCACATACACAGAGAATACGAGGCGGCTGTACAGAGTGTTACCCCAACGCTCATCGTATTGAGCCCGCAACAGGGGGTACTTGATGTCGTAGATGATTCCGAGTAACCGCCTGACATATTCGGAGCGCCACACATCGAACTGGGATTTCTCGATGGGGTTGCCCGCGTCGAAACTCGGATTGACATAGATGAGGTACTGCAGATACAGACTGTTGATGTCGGTGCCATCCTCCATCGGATAGCGACCATCGATGTAGGAATAGACAAACTGCTGGAGTCGACTTCGCAACTGGTCGTGAACCAGTTCTGACTTCTCCGCTTGCGCGTAGAGGCGACTCAGTTCGTAGGCGAGAGTGTGGAAGGTGGCTTGCACGAACAGGCCATCCTCGCCGGAGTGACTGGCGTTTACGGCCCGCCATGTCTGCTCTTCGATCAGCTCGTAAGGGCCCGGGCCCTCCTCTTCGGGCCCGCAGGCAACGACAAGGAGGAGGACGAACCCCCATCCCATAGCACGTCCGATCATGGTGCGCGCAGGTTCCTCGCAGCCGGCCTGTAAAGGGCGCCGGCGCGGGTGATGGGCTATTCCTTGACGACCCAGAGCTTGACGGTCGCCTTCACCGACGAATGCAACTGTACTTCGATGTTGTACACCCCAAGCTCACGAATCGGCTCTTCGAGGTGAATCGAACGCCGATCGATGTCGTGCCCCTGCTCCTTGAGAAGGTCGACGATATTCTGCGTCGTGACCGAACCGAAGAGACGATCACCTTCGCCCACACGAACCTGCGCGGTGAGCGACGCTTTCTCCAGCTCAGCCGCTTGCTGCTGCGCACCGCGCTGTTCGCGTTCGGCCGTCGCTTCGTGTTGACGTCGTTGTGTTTCGAACTGCGCCACGTTCGTGTCGCTGGCCAACATCGCCTGGCGATTCGGGATGAGGAAATTACGCGCATACCCCGCGGCAACCTGGACGATCTCGCCCGCTTGTCCGAGGGTTTCAATATCTCTGAGTAGGATCACCTTCACCGTTGTCGGCCTCCTGAATTCTCACTGCTGTTCGTCGTCGTCGGCTGACTCATCGGACTGAGCGGGGCCCAGGCGACGCCAGTCGAACCATGTGTCCATCAGGCCGAGCATTCCGAGAATGACGAAGGAAATGCCCGACGTAAACATCAGCAAAGCGTAGATGACGAGCTCAAGAAAACGTTGAACTCCGAGCCGCCAGAGTGCGTAACGCACCAGAGCCAGGCCCTGCACCACGTAGAGAGCTACGATGACAAGCAGAACGTTGGCAGCCAGTGTGCGCGGGCCTCCATCGAAGACCAGCAACAGACCCAGTGATCCCACCAGGCCCCAAATCATCTCGTCCCACAGCCGCCACTGCCGCATCGGCGTAGGGACAGGCAAACTCATATTGATCGCTGCGCTCACGCTGCTGGCGATGCGATAACCGACGACGGCCACAAAGAGCATCGACAGATAGGCCATGCCGGGGAACAACTGCAACATCAGATCGATCACCTGCTGTAACTGCTCAGCATCGGGAACCTGGGCGCCCATGCTGGACAACGATTCCTGAATCTGGTCGCTCAGTTCCTGCCGTTGCTCACCCGCTCCGCCGATCGTCATCATCAGCATGAGGGCCAGCGCGAGACCGGGAACCGATGCCAAGGCGATGATCTGCCCGAATTCACGTCCTCGTTCGACCTGGATCGCCGCCAACAGCCCAATGATGGGTGCCGGTGCCAAGCCGGAGACCAGGACCCATTGAAGGGGACCTGCCATCGACAGTAGCAGTGGCACACAAGCTGGCAGTGCCACACGTCGAACCCCGAAACGGCGTGCTCCGATCAGCGTTGCCGCGACCAGCGCAAGACTTGCGAGCAGATGCAGCACCGGGATTCGTTCCCCGTGACAACGGTCGTGGTCTTCGAAGTCATCCGAAGACCAGCGCCGCTATTCCTCGCTCTCGCCGTCGCCGCCGGCGTCGTCAGTGGCCGTGGCAACCGCAGCGACAGGCTCCGCATCGGAATCGCCGTTGTCGTGGCTGGCTGGAGGTCCATCAGAACGACCCTCCCGGCCCTCGTCTCGGTCCCGTCTCGGTCCCCTACGATCGCGGGGACGCTCCGGCGGGTTGAAGATGTAGATGTTCTCCGGCGCCAGTTGCGGCACCCGAAGAAACTCGCCATCTACCGAGATAAACAGATAGCGCAGCACCGACTCGTCGAGCTTCATCACCGCCTCGAGAGGCTGGATCAAACCGGGGTCGCCACTGAACTGAAAGAGGGTGTAGAAAGCCTGTTGTCGTCCCTGCAGTGCCGGCGACGAGTAGGCGAGTTTGCGCAACCCCCACTGGTCGACATGCAGGACCTCGGCGCCCGCCTCTTCGAGACGTTGCTTGTAGCCTTGAATCGTCGTCTCGACCTGGTTGTCGCCGATCTGTGGATCGATGAGGATTACCATTTCGTACTTCTTGACCATGCGTCTATCGCCTCAGCTTTGTTTCCGATCGCATCGCGACCAGCTCTAGAAGAGGTTGAGTCCGTACTGGACGAACAGGGGAGCCAGAACCAGCGAGACCACCGACATCAGTTTGATGAGGATGTTCATCGACGGACCGGAGGTGTCTTTGAACGGATCGCCGACGGTATCACCGACGACGGCGGCGACGTGGGGCTCTGACCCCTTGCCACCGAGATTGCCTTCTTCGATCCACTTCTTCGCATTGTCCCACGCGCCGCCACTGTTGGCCATCATCAGCGCCACCAGAACACCGCTAACCGTAGCACCGGCGAGCATGCCGCCCAGTGCTCGGGGACCAAGCAGAAAGCCAACCAACACAGGAGCCAGGACGGCAGTCAGGCCGGGCACCACCATTTCACGCAGCGCCGCATTCGTGGAGATGTCCACACACCGGCGCGTGTCTGGCTTGCCGGTACCCTCCATGAGACCGGGAATCTCGCGGAACTGGCGACGCACTTCTTCGATCATGGCGAAAGCCGCCTTACCGACAGCTGTCATGGTCATGGCCGCGCCCAGGTAGGGGATCATGGCGCCGATGAACAGGCCGATCACCACACCAGGACTGGTCACATCGATCACCAGTTCAGCCCCACCCATTGCCTCGCGAACCGAGGAGGAATAGGCCGAGAACAAGGCCAACGCCGTCAGTGCTGCCGAGCCGATCGCAAATCCCTTGCCGATGGCTGCTGTCGTATTGCCGAGGGAATCGAGACCATCGGTGATCTGTCTCGTCTCGGGCCCGAGGTGGGCCTGCTCGGCGATGCCGCCAGCATTGTCAGCGATCGGACCATACGCGTCGACCGCCATGGTGACACCCACGGTGGCCAGCATACCCACGGCGGCGATACCGATCCCATAGAGACCGGAGAAGTGATACCCCAACCCGATGGCGGTTACGATGCCGATAATGGGCAGAGCTGTGGACTCCATCCCCACAGCCAGACCGCTGATGATATTCGTTGCCGTTCCCGTCTTCGACGCTTCGGCGATATCCCGCATGGGTTTGCCGGCCGTGTAATACTCTGTGAGCAAGCCGATGATGATTCCCACGAGCGAGCCAAACAGGACAGCGTAGAAGGGCCCCGTGGTCAAGCCCAGCTGGCCACAGAGCCACCACGCCCCGGCGAGCATGACCGCCGCCGACAGGAACGTCGCGTAACGCAAGGCCGCCCCGGGATCGCTGTTCTGCATCAAGCGAACAGCGATGACGCCGATGAGGGACGCCACCAGACCAACCATGATGACCAGGAGCGGGAAAGCCATGGCGGCCGTGCGTGCTTCGCCTTCGTCAAGGGTTGGAGCGATCATCGTCAGGAAGGCGGCCGACGAGGTTGCGGCGATGGCGATCGTGGCGATGACGGACCCCACATAGGACTCGAAGATATCTGCCCCCATGCCGGCCACGTCGCCCACATTGTCACCCACATTGTCAGCGATCACAGCGGGGTTGCGCGGGTCGTCTTCGGGGATACCCTGCTCGATCTTGCCTACCAGGTCAGCGCCGACATCGGCAGCCTTGGTGAAGATGCCGCCGCCGACACGCGCGAACAGTGCGATCGACGAAGCACCCATGGCGAAACCGTTGATGAGTTTGGCATTTGCCGCATTCTCCCACACGCCGTACACCTGGGCCAGCGCACCAATGCCGATCATCCCAAGACTGGCTACGGCCAATCCCATGACGGCTCCACCGGAAAAGGCCAGCGACAGCGCCGCCCCCTGTCCGTGTTGGCTGGCAGCTTGCGCGGTACGACCATTGGCCCGCGTCGCCGCCTTCATCCCCGAGAAACCCGCGACGATGGAGCAGGCGGCGCCGGCGAGAAAGGCGAGGGCCGTGCGTTCGTTGACGCCCAGCCAGAGTGCCACAAAAACCACGGCGATGAAAATCAGCAGAATGCTGTACTCACGCTTGAGAAATGCCATGGCCCCCTCGTGGATCGCATCGGAGATCTCCTGGATCTCCGGCGAGCCGGGGTCGGCACTCTTAATGCGGCCATAGATGGCGAAAGCGATGATCAGGCCCACGACACCCAGGTAAGGGGCCGCCGTCATCCACGCTTCCATAGGAGTAATTACCCTCCCGTGTCCCTGTCTAAACAGGTCATGGTGTGTGTCCCTCCCCGGGCGACAAGGGTGGGAATCCGTTAAACCGATTCATCGCCGCCTCCAGCCCTTCCGTCACCCAACACCTCGTGGCGGCGCAACCGCGATGTACCAACTCGTCCACGTCGTCCGATGGAGCGAAACGAGTCAACACGTAGTCGATGTCTTCCACGTCCTCTGGAGCCGGACCTACGCCTAGACGGAGTCTAGGAACCTGCTCGGTCGCCAGATGCTGCAATACCGACGCCAGGCCGTTGTGGCCTCCATCAGTGCCACCTCGACGCAGCCGCATGCGGCCAAAGTCAAGGAGGAAGTCGTCCAGGATCGCGAGCACATGTTTGGGCTCGATATCCATTTGATCGCGCAGTGGCTCAAATACTTCGCCGCTGCCATTCATAAAGGTCTGCGGTTTCACCAACAGCACCTCGTGCTGTGGATCTCCTACGCTGACCCGTGCCGTGAGCGCTTTTGCTGAGGAGCGCCACACGGTACCCTCGGCGAGCTGCTCGACCACGAGAAAACCGATGTTGTGGCGCGTGAGCTCGTAGCGGGCACCGGGATTGCCCAGACCGACAACGATGCGCACGACAACCGACGACTATTCGCCGTCGCCACCTTCGGCAGACGCCTCGTCGCCTTCTGCCCCTTCGGCAGGAGCCTCTGCACCTTCCTCGCCTTCCAGCGGCAGGCCCTCAGCTTCTGCGAGAGCTTCGGCGGCGGCTTCTTCTTCCTCTTCAACAGTCAATCGGGGCTGCAACACGCTCACGATCGTCACACCCGCGTCGGTCGTTATTCGGCTTTCCGTTTCCAGCAGATCACTCACGTGAATGCTGTCGCCAATCTCCAGATCGGTGATATCAATCTCTACCTGGGACGGCATCTCGGCAGCGACACAGGTCATGTCGATGTGAGTGACACTGTGCTGAAGAGCACCGCCACTGACGGTCACGCCAACGGGGCTGCCCACCGTGGTGAGTGGCACCGAGGCGCTGATCTCTTCTTCGGGATTGATACGCAGAAAATCGACGTGCACCACATCGCCTCGGACTTTGTGATACTGCACGTCGCGCACGACAGCTCGTTCGCCCTTGCCCGCACCGCTGAGGACAAAAATCGCATTCTGTCCTCCGCCGGCTAGAGCCCGCTCGAGACGGCGAGCCTCCACCTTGAAGACCGCCGGATCCTGCTGGTGCCCGTACAGAATACCGGGAAGCATTTCCTGCTCTCGACGCAGACGACCCACGGGGCCTTTGCCTCGCTCGTCGCGCTGTTCGACGTCTAGGTCGATGGTCTCGCGCTTGTATACTCTCAGGCTGACCGCCATGGCCTGTCTTTTCTCCCTACGTGGTTCGGCAGTAGTTGCCGTAGTTTGCAGTTGGCTGCCCGGCGAGGATTTGAACCTCGATAGACGGAACCAAAATCCGTTGTCCTACCAATTGAACGACCGGGCAACTGACCTCATTCGCCGCAGTGGGTGCTGACCGGTTCCGGCACCGGCGTACAAAGGAAAACCGGATAACCTTGCCGGCGCAGCTGTTCGGCTGCGTGGCGCGCGGCGATCCGGTCGACGTAGATACCGTAGACGACTGACCCACTCCCAGTCATGGAGCAAGCCGAAGGCGTCAAGGCAGCCAGCGCTTGGCTGGCACGTGCGACGATGGGTTTGGCTCGTTCGACGACAGGCTGAAAGTCATTGACGATGACCTCCAGCAGCCTGCGTACCGGGACGCGCCCGCCGCGTGCAGAGTTCAAGAAGCTAAGGTACGGATCCGAACTCGACAACACCGTGTATCGACTAGAGATACCCCTGCCCAGTTGGCTGAAAGCCCACGGGGTGCTGACCTGTGTGCCGGGATCTACCAGCAGGTAATGCAGTTCAAGGCCTTCTGGGTCCCATTCGACGGGGGTCAAGCGGTCGCCACGACCTTCGACCACCATCGTGCCTCCCTGGATGGAGAACGGGACATCTGATCCGAGTTGTGCCCCGAGATGGCCGAGTTGATCGGCCGCCAGGGGACGGGAAGCAAGGCGATTCAGACCTCGCAGGACGGCCGCCGCGTCAGCGCTGCCACCACCGAGCCCCGCTCCCATGGGAATTCGCTTGACCAGGTCGATGTGGACGGGCTTCCCGCCGGCCTCTCGCAGATACAGGTCGGCCGCCCTCCAGGCCAGATTCTGTGTCTCGGGCGGTACATCGCCGTCGTCGCACTGAAGTGACAGTTGAGCACTCGGGGTCAGAGTCACGTCATCTGCCAGATCCACGGTCTGGAACAGACTCGCCAGGTCGTGGTAGCCATCCTGTCTTCGGCCGAGCACCCTCAGCCCCAGATTGAGCTTGCCGTGAGCGACTACCGAACAACCGCTCATTTGTGCGTAAGTGACTGCGCCGTCACGTCTTGACCTCTATGAAGGTGCCCCGTATACTCGACTTCGCTCGCGACAATATAACCTGCGTTCTCCACCGCTGCCCTGAGCTGGGGAGCACGGCCTCGCGCGCAACCGCTGGTCGCTCTCGGGCGTGTCGATTTGGCACTCTTCACCATCGCTGCCTCCTCGTGAGTCCATTCTTGAAGCCAACATCACTCCGACTTGTGTGCATCGGTCTCTTGCTGCTCTGGTCGTGTGAGACCTACGCAGACGCGGAAGACGAGTTCAGTTTGGCTCGCAATCTCTTCCGTGATGCGGGCGACTATGCCACGGCAGCCCAACTATTCAGTGATTTCATCCGCAATCACCCCGCCGATCCGCACTTAGCAGACGCACGATTGATGCTGGCCCAAGCCTACGGTCGTAGCAACCGATGCACGGAGGCCGTCGGCGCGTATCGGGACTTTTACGAAGCCCACCCCAATCACCTGGACGCCGCCAAGGCCCGACTCGAGCAGGCCACGTGTTATGAGACGCTTGGTGATTTGGCGCGCGCCGGAACCATCTATGAAGAGGTACAACGGCTCTACAGCGAGAGTGAGTATGCCGCTGAATCGCTGCTGTCGGCGGCGACCAATTTCGTTCGCGCCGGCGACGTGGCCAACGGATTGCGAGCCTATGGCAAACTGTTGAAGGCTTACGACGGCCATGGGGCCGCTCGTCGAGGGCGATATCGCTTGGCCCAACTGAAGGTGGCCTCGGGTGATCCGGGCGGCGCACGTGAATTGTTGGGCCACATCACCGCCGGCGCACCCGACTCGGATGAAGCCAGAGATGCCCTGTTGTTGGCGGGCCGGCTGGAGCTTTTCCTCGGCCGTGCGAGCGTGGCACAAGAACGCTTCAAACAACTGCAGGGCTCTTTTGCGACGAGCCTGCACGCCGATAGCTCCCGACTGGCGATGGCCGCTCACCATCGGGGTCGTGGTCAGTACGACCTGGCAGAGGCTGCCTATGAAGAGGCGGCCAAGAAAGCGAACAGTCCGACGTTGGAGGCCACGGCTCTGCTGGGCCGGGCCGATGCCTTGCGCGATGCAGGTCGCCATGAGCAAGCACTGGGCGTGTATCGAGACCTGATGTCTTTGAAATCGGCTCGATCTATGCGCGACGAAACACGATTGGGGATGGCCATCAGCCTGGGGTGGCTGCGCCAGGTGGGTCCCGCCGTGAGCGAATTGTTCCAACTGGTAAATACATCCGACGCAGCGCCGGCGCCTGCCCATGCGGCGGCCTTACGGGAATTGGGTGCCCTGTATCGTCGGCAAGGCGATTTGGCCCGCGCCATTTCGTGGTTCCGACGCTATCTGGACGAGACGCATCGTCACGGCGGCGAGTTTCCTGAATCTGCGTCCGAGCAAGATCTGGCTCGACTGCAACTGGCCGAAGTGTATGGCGCCAGCGGCTATCACGACGAAGCGATTCGGCTGTTCGGCGAACTGAGTCATGACAGCGCGCTTCAGGCAGAGGGTCAGTACGGACTGGCCACCGCCTACGAGGGGTCCAGCGAACGACGTCTTGCAGTACGCGAGTATGTGAACTTCCTCGAACGATTCCCAGGGCATCGGCGATCCACTCAGGTACGCAATCGAGTGGAGTATCTGCGCGAATTCATGGTTCGCGACGCCGAGGGCCTTGCCAAGGCGGTACAGCAGGCGCTGATCGATGAACTGTCGGGTGGCTCTCGCCACCAGGTGCGTTACAATCTGGCGGAAGCGCTCAGACATCATCAGGATTTCCCGAATGCCGTACGCGTCTGGGAAGCCTACGTGGCTGCCTACCCCGAAGATCCCGGAACACGTGAGGCGCAATTTTACCTGGCCGACTGCTTGTATCGGCTCGCACGCCAGCGCCAGTTGGAAGGCGAGCCAACCGCCGCCGACTCTCTGAAAGCCCTGGCGCGTCAGGAAGACCGAATCCTCGGTGGCTCGACCCCCGTCACGCGTTGGTCGAGGCTGGCACAGTTGAGGCAAGTCGAACGGGCTGCTGCAGAAGCAGCCAGCGATTCGGCACGATATCGCATCGAAGAGCAAGGATACGCCACGATCGTGGCCGAAGGGGCTGCAGACGAGGTCTCGGCCGATGCACGCACGCGGGCCCTGTTGCTGTTAGGTGATGCACGACGGGCCGCATCGGCCACCCATGACTCACTGCGATCGGCCGCGACCGAGGCCTACGCGTTGTTGTTGAAGGAGAGCGCCGGCCACCCACTTGCTGAGCGCGCGCGCTTCGGGCTGGCGGTCAACGCCCTTGAAGGTGGCAACGCGGAAGGCGCCATCGATTCTCTCACGACGTTGTTGCAGGACGTTCCTGGTTCGCAGCTACAGCCGCAGATCCTGGCCGTGTTGGCTGACGCCCTCCGTCGGGCGGGCAGGGTCCGGGAAGGGGCATCCCGTTTGAGCGAGCTGCTACTGGCCTTTCCGACGTATGAGGGTCAGCGCCTGGCCCAGGAACAACTGGCCGACACCTACCTCGAACTGGGCGACCACCAACGTGCCGCCGAGCTCTATACCCAACTTGGTGATTCAGATCCATCGGGCGATACGGATGGGTCCTTGCGCCAGCGATTGGCACGCGCCCACGACCGGGCGGGACAATTCGAACTGAGTCTCAGTGTCTACGATCGATTGCTGGTAGAAGGCATTACGGCCGGCGACAGTGTTCATGTGGCTCGAGGGACAGCGCTATCCAGGTTGGGCCGCACCGAAGAAGCCATCGAGGCCTACCGGCGTGTGCGGAGCACGGGCCCCCTCACTTCATCGGCTGCTTTGCTTGCAGCAGATCTGTTGTTTGCGACGGGCGACTACGCAGCCGCCGCCCGGGCCTATGGCCCCTTGGCCGAAGAAACGTCAGCTCCACCTGCGTTGGTCGGACGCTGGGTGTTGTCGTTGTTCGAACAGGGGCAGGCCGAGCAGACAAAAAAGGCACGCGATCGGTTCCGCAAACGATTCGGCAAGGACCAACAGCCGTGGGCGTTCCTGTTTGAGCTTTACGAAGGACGCCGTCGTTTGGCTGCACGCGAATATGACAAGGCCTTCGAACTGTTTGCCAAACTCGAAGACGAGGCGACGGCAGTCGTGGCCGATGAGAGCACACTCGGATCGGCGGTGGCCGTGGATCTGGCACGGACCGTGGCCGATCCGGTGGGTGCTGCCGCCTACTACGCGGCCACCACACGATGGCAGCAGATGCGCGCCGAGCCGAGCGAGGAGGGGGCGCAGGTCGCGCTCAAGTTGCAGGGTGATTTCCTGTCCGCCCACGGCGCGGGTCCCTTCGCACCGACCGTGCGGCTACGGCTGGGCGACTTCAATTTCGCACTGGGCACATATCGACAGTCTGCCGGCGCCTATCGCGACGTGTTGGATGGCCCTCAGTCATCTCAGTCGCAACGGCAGGAAGGGATCTGGAAACTGCTGCAGTGCTACCAGAAGCTTTCTGAACACGATGAGTCTCTACGGCTTTCCAGGCGACTGCTGAGTCAATTCCCCGATCATCCAAAGCGCAATAGTGCGGAGATCGAAGTAGGGGTCATCTATGAGGAGACGGGTCGTTATTCAGAGGCGATTGAGACCCTTAACCAAGTGCTCGAATGGGCGGAGGGCGACGACGCGGCTGAAGCCAGATACCATATTGGCCAGGCCTATCAGAAGCTTGGCGACTATCGGAGCGCCATCAAGATCTACTACGAGGTGAGTTATCACGGTGCCGAGGCGACGACGAACTGGATCGTCTCGGCCGACTTCGCCCGTGCGAGGTGTCACGAAGAGCTCGCTGAACCGGCACAGGCACGCAGCGTGTACGACAAGATCATTCGCACAGCGGGCGCCAGTAGCGAATTCGGGCGACTCGCCCAACAACGCCTCGACGCGTTGTAGCGTCGAGGCCGGTCACCAGAAACCGAGACAGACCCATGGAAATCTCCCTGTTGCGGCAGGTACCGCTGTTTGAGGGGCTTGATGACGAGCAACTGGATGCCATCGCTCTGGTGACGATCACGCGGCGCTTCGACAAGCACCAGGTCATCATCCTCGCAGAGGAAGAAGGAGATGCGTTGTTCATCATCTCCAGTGGCCAGGTGAAGGTGAGTATCGTCAGCGCAGACGGTCGAGAGGTCATCCTCTCCTTGCTCGGCACCGGATCGGTATTCGGTGAGTTGTCCCTGCTGGATGGGAAACCGCGCTCCGCGAATGTGGTGGCCACAGAGAACACTGATCTGTATATGCTGCGGCGATCAGATTTTTTGCAGTTGGTGTACAAAGTGCCTCAGATCGCTGTAGGTCTGCTGGCAGAATTGGCCGCACGGCTGCGCAAGACAGACCGCAAGATCGGGGGACTGGCTCTACTCGACGTGACCAGTCGCATCTCGGAAACCTTACTGCAACTGGCCGACGAACACGGCACCGAAACCGACGACGGTGTGTTGCTGAAGGGCCGCCCCACCCACCAGCAGATTGCGAACATGTCGGGCACGACACGCGAGACTGTCTCCCGTGTCCTCAAGCGCTTGGAAAAGCAGGGATACGTCTCCACCGAAGGTCGGACCATCACGATCGTTCATGAGAGAGGACCGCAAGAGCGACTGATTCGCCATGGCCCCTGACAGTCGGTTTCTCCTCGTTACCCAGAATCCTGATGTTCGCGCTGACGTGACCGGTGCTCTGCGCACCCGCTCTCGTCAAATCGTCGACGTACGGGATGGCGACCATCTCAGTGCGCTGCTCGATCGGGCCGCGCAGTTGGTACTCGTCGACCTGCGTCTACCCGAACGAACCATTTCCGACCTGGCGCAGACACTCGCACTCAAACGGGAGATCCCCATCATCGTGCTGGCCGACGATGATGCCAGCGCCTGGGACAAAGCTTCCCGCGGCAGTCCCCTGGAACGCGTCCTGGTAGGTCCCTTCGATGCACAGAGACTGAGCCAGGTCGCCGACGATCTGGTGGATCGCAGCCGGTTTCTGCACGAACGGCTGGTGGGTCAGTCGGAGGCCATCCAGCAGTTGCGAGAACAGATCCTGCTGGTGGCACCCACACCGGTCACGGTTCTGATCACGGGGGAGAGTGGCAGCGGAAAAGACGTGGTGGCGCAAGCCCTCCACCACTACTCGGATCGAGCAGAGGGCAGCTTCAAGGCCATCAATTGTGCCGCCATCCCAGAGAATTTGCTGGAGAATGAGCTGTTTGGGCACGAACGGGGAGCCTTCACGGATGCTCGATCTCAGTTTCGCGGCCTCTTCGAGCAGGCCGACGGGGGCACGGTCTTTCTCGACGAAATCGGTGAGATGGCCCTGTCCGCTCAAGTGCGGCTGCTGCGAGTTCTCGAAGAACGAAAAGTCACCCGCGTCGGAGGCGACACCGCCATTCCCGTGGATGTGCGGGTTCTGGCCGCCAGCAATCGAAATCTGCTCGAGGCGGTGTCGGCGGGGGAGTTCCGCCGAGATCTGTACTACCGACTGAAGGTCGTCGAGCTGCATCTGTCACCGTTGCGGGAGCGACGGGATGATATCCCACTTCTGCTAGAGCACTATGTGCAGCAGATGATGACGGCGAATGCTTCGGCCCAGTTTTCCGGCCTGTCGAAGGCCGGTTTGAACCTGCTCCACGAGTACGACTGGCCCGGCAATGTGCGAGAATTGCGAAACCTCGTAGAACGTCTCGTCTTCCTGGGTCCCAAGGGCCAGGTTGAGCCGGAGGATCTGGTTCCCCATCTGGAGGGTGCGCCTTCGACGGTTCGACATCTGCCGGTGGTCACGAGCAAAACACCGGATCAGTCGGAGCGCGAGCTGATCTATTTCGCCCTGCTAGACCTCAAACGCGAGGTGGCTGACCTGCGACGCGTCGTGGAGGAGGGACAGGCCGATAGCACCGATCCGAGCATGACCCCTCGGCCCGTATTCCACGTCGATACGCCTGCGGATGTGGGAGAGGCACGGGCCATTGATGCGGAAGGGGTCTACGCCGGCGATGCGGCCGTTGTGGATGACCCGGTTCCCTCGCTGAAACAGATGGAGCGGGAGGCAATTGAGAAGGCCCTTTCCCAGGTCGGGCAGAATCGGCGCAAGGCGGCCCAGCTTCTGGGCATCGGTGTGCGCACGCTGTATCGCAAACTCGATGAATACGGTCTGAAATGAGCCGACTTCCCCTGGTGCTTTTTTGTGTGCTCACGCTGTGGGTCAGTGTCTGTCGGGCTCAGACAGAATCCGATCCCCGAGCGGGCCAGACACAGACAACGGCTGTGGCCCAGTTGGAGGCGCTGAGCGACGCGTTCCGTGCCGTCCATGAGGAAGCGACCCCGGCGGTCGTGCTCATTCAAACCTCCGGAGACTGGGACCGGATCATGCCGCGATTCCATCCGCGCATTGATCCTCCGGAGGATGGCGAAGCACCCACCGGCATGGGGTCGGGTGTCATCATCAGTGAGGATGGATACATCCTGTCAAACCACCACGTGGTGAAAGACGCCGACACGATCGGAGTCGTATTCCGAGACCGTCGACGATTGCCCGCTGAGGTGGTCGGGATCGATTCACTCATCGATATCGCACTGCTCAAGGTGAACGCCACCGGTCTGCCGGTGGCGCGCTTGGGCGAGTCCAGCCATCTGCGCATCGGCGATTGGGTGGTGGCTATCGGTTATCCCCTGGGCATGGGGACCACATTGACCCATGGTATCGTCAGCGCGCTGGGACGTGATGCAAATGTGATCGGCGGCCGCTCCGGCATCGAGAGTTTCATCCAGACCAATGCAGTCATCAATCCGGGCAATTCTGGCGGGCCTCTGCTCGATCTGCAGGGCCGTGTCATCGGCATCAACACGGAGATCTCGACACGAACCGGCTACTACATCGGCTATGGGTTGGCCGTGCCCATCGACCTGGCACGGGAGGCGGTGGATGATCTACTGACCCATGGCAGGATCGTACGAGGGTATCTGGGAATCGAGATGACCGCGGTGGATGACGCCCGGGTTCGTGAACTTCAGTTGGGCCTTGATCCTCCGCGTGGTGTGCTCGTGACGGCTGTACTACCTGGGACCGCAGCTGAAATTGGTGGCCTCGACTCCAATGATGTGATCCTCTCCGTCGATGGCGAGATTGTGAACGTACCCAACCAGGTACAGACCCGGATCTACAATCGAGATCCAGGTGAAACCATCGAGTTAGTTCTGTTCCGCGAGGGCCTTGAACGCCACGTGCTCGTCACCTTGGGGGAGCGTGAGGACGACCAACGCCTGGCGCGGGGCGAGCATCGTCTCGATGCGTTGGGCATCACGGTGGCCACCGTGGGCGAACGAGCCTCCGCTCTTGGGCTGTCCGAGTCCGTCGCCGAGCAGTTGGGACTTCAAGATCAGAGGCAGGCCGTCGTCATCATCGAAGTCGACCCCCGGGGGCCAGCGGCGGCCAAAGGCCTGAATGTCGACGACATCATCACCGAGATCGACAACCAGAAGATCGGTTCCGTGGATGTATTCGTGCGGTCCGTAGCTGACTTGAGGCGTGGTGAGTCCGCCCTGTTCTGGCTGTGGCACCAGGATCGTGGAATCGATGTGAGAGCACTGAGAATGGGAGGACGACGTGAGTAATACACCCCGCATCCCGAACGTCGATCTGCAGGAAGCGGATGCTCTTTTGCTCTACGCGGCCAGTGAAGGCAGTGCGGATCTGTACTGGGCGACAGACTTCATGGCTCCCGATCCGTTCCACTATCTGTGTGACGGAACGACATCGTGGGTGTTGGTCAAAGATCTCGAACTGGATCGTGCCCGTGACCAGTCCTGCTGTGATGTGTTGGCACTCAGCACGTATGAACCCGGTGAGGGAGAATCAGGCGATTCGCTGCACAATGCCCTGCGTGAACTCGGCTTCAAGTGCTTGCTCGTGCCCGCCGACTTTCCAATCGCTACGGCGAACCGATTGACCGACGAAGGTTTTCAGATCCGCGTCGCAGGTGCGCCTCTGTTTGTAGAGCGGGCAATCAAGACCCCCGCGCAGATCGAAGCCGTCGTCACCACACAACAGGCTGCAGAGGCGTCGATGCAAGCGGCCGTAGATGCCCTAACCCAGGCTCGCATCGAGTCTGGGCAGCTGTGGCTGGATGGCAAACCACTTACCTCCGAACGTGTACGGCGCACGATTCATCACATCCTGCTCGATCATGACTGCATAGGTTACCACACGATCGTGGCCGGCGGAGAGCAGGCCATTGACCCGCACCAGGCCGGACACGGCCCGTTGCCTGCGAATTCACCCATCATCATCGACATCTTCCCGCGGGCCGATGCGAGCGGATACTTCGGGGACATTACGCGCACTTTCGTACGTGGCGAGGTTTCCGAAGACGTTCAACGACTGTACGACACGGTGTTGTCGGCACAGTTGGAGGCATTGGAGGCGGTTTGTGCCGGTTCCGATGGTGCCGCCATTCACCAAAATGTTCAGAAACACTTCGCCGACGCCGGTTATCGCTCCGGCGAAATCGACGGGCGCATGCAAGGATACTTCCACGGCACAGGGCACGGGGTGGGGCTCGAGATCCATGAGGCCCCCTCGCTCGGCCGTCGAACCGATGTGCTGGCCGCCGGCCAAACCCTCACCGTGGAACCGGGTCTCTACTACGCCGGGTTGGGTGGTGTGCGAATCGAAGACCTCGTCATCATCGAGACGGATGGCTACCGCAACGTGACCACCTTCCCGAAGACGCTGCAGCTCTGAGGAACCGCACGCAGATCTCCCATCCACTGTCTGTGGATGCCGTCCTGTATCTGAGCGGCACTGCAGGAAGCGCGGTGCTGGAACAGATCGGCCAGCGACGAGCCGCTGGCGACTCCTCCCTGCAGATCCAGCAACTCAACATCGACGCCTCGGATCGAGTGCGAGCCGCTCTGTACGTGTGGGACCAGCGCGAACGCGCTCATGGGAAGTTTGGCGATGCTGCAGATCGACTGTTTGCGGATCGGGATGGCCTCGAGATGGCCAGCGGTCTGACCGTCGCCCGCCACAGAGCTCAACGATTTGGCGATACATGGGTCGCTGACCTGTGTTGTGGCATCGGCGGTGACCTGATGGCGCTGGCTGAACGAGGCCGATGTATCGGCGTCGACCTGGACACGGCACGACTGCAGATGGCCCGTGTCAATCTCGGAGCACATGAGCGGAATACGGCGGCCCTCATCGCTGGGGACAGCCGGTTTGCACCGGTGAAGGCTGATGCCGCCACAGCAGACCCTGCCCGTCGCCAGGGGGGCAAACGTGCCCGATCTGGCAGCGACTATGAACCGAGTCTCGCCTACATCCCGGAGTGGCAGCAGCAGTTCGACCTGCTGGCGGTGAAGGTCTCACCGGCCCTGGACCTCGGCGAACTACCTGTACGGGAGGAGGTGGAGTATGTGTCCTGGCAGGGGCAGTGCCGCGAAGCGGTGCTGTGGTTCGGCCAAGGGGACGACTGTCGTCGACGGGCAACCCAGATCGGTGAGCAAACCATCAGCCTCACCTCGGCGTCGGACGAGATCCTACGCCCGCCGGTGCAGCCTGTGGGTCGCGTTCTCTACGACCCCGACCCCGCTTTGGTGCGCTCTCACCTGATCGGCGAACTGGCCGAGCAGCTTGGCGCCTGGTCCATTGTCGAGGATGTGGCCTACTTGAGTAGTGACGACGTCCACCATACACCGTGGGCCAAGACGTTGCCCCTGCTGGAGCAGGTGCCTTTTCAGTTGAACCGGCTGCAGCGTGTTCTGCGTCTCAATGGTTGGCGCCCTGGCGTGATCCGCCGACGCCATTTTCCCATCGAGCCGGAGACGTTGCGTCAGCAGTTGGGTGCCTTCGACACAGACTCTTTGCCGGTTGAGCTGGTCTGCACTCGCATCGATGGAAAACGAACGATTCTCATTTGCGCCTCTGTGACGGAATCAGCACGTTAACCTGTGTGGTACGACAGGCAATGAGGTCATTCCCGCTCTCACCCTTCGTAGGATGCCAATGAGACGTCAGTTTGCTATCGGTTCAGTCGTCGTCGCGCTGGGTATCGTCGCCCTGTTGATCATGGGTGTGCGCCAGTCATCGGCGCGCCATATGACGCTCGACGTGCTGCTTGTGGAAGCCGACGGCGTGGCGGATCGTCGGATCCAGCTTGGAGGCTGTGTGGTCGTTCCAGGGACGATCGAGTGGGATGAGTATCGCCACCGTCCGGAGTTCCAGATCACGGATGGCGAGAACGAGATTGCCGTTCGCTACACGGGCAACGCCGTGCTTCCCGACACGTTTCAGGATCGCGCGCAAGTCGTCATTGAAGGGCATTACCAGGATGGCCGCTTCGATGCTGAGATCGTCTTCGCCAAGTGCCCGTCCAAGTATGAGGGTCAGAGTTACGAAGACCATGTGGAAGCCCTCGACAAACCTGCAGTCGAGACCACCGGTTCCTGATCTGCCTCCGCCCTCATCAGTCTCTTAACTGGATTTTTCTGCCATGGTCGATGTTGGCTACTTCGCGTTGTGCCTTGCGCTGGCAGCCGCCGGCTATGCTACCGTCGCGTCTCTTTTAGGTGCCCATCGACATCACGAAGGTCTGATTCGTTCGGGTGAGAACGCGGTGCTTGCCGTTTGTGCCCTTTATTCAGTGGCCGCACTGAGTCTCTGGTACGCGATTTTTACAAAGGACTTCCAGGTACAGTACGTCGCCGAGAACACGAATCTGGCGATGCCGACTCAGTACGTGCTCGCATCCCTTTGGGGTGGGCAGAATGGCTCGATCTTGTTCTGGGGTTGGGTTCTGGCCATCTATACGGGTGCAGCCGTCGCCTTTAATCGACACCGTTATCGCGAGTTGATGCCCTACGTCGTGGCCGTGTTGGCGGCGAGCTGCTTCTTCTTCGCCATGCTCAACATCTTCTCCGCTGATCCGTTCACGCGGCTGTCTTTCACACCCGCCGACGGACGGGGCCTCAACCCCATCCTCCAACATCCCTATATGGCCATCCATCCTCCCTTGCTCTATGCAGGAATGGTGGGGATGGCCGTTCCCTTTGCCTTCGGCATCGCGGCCCTCGCCTCGCGCCTTCTCGACAACACCTGGTTGCGGGCGATGCGTCGGTGGCTACTGATTCCCTGGACCTTCCTGGGAGCTGGTCTGCTGCTGGGAGGAAAGTGGGCCTACGTTGAGTTGGGATGGGGTGGTTATTGGGGATGGGACCCTGTAGAGAATGCATCTCTCATGCCCTGGCTCGCCGCCACGGCGCTGCTCCATTCGGTTATGATTCAGGAGCGCAAAGGTATGCTCAAGGTGTGGAATATGGTTCTGCTATTCTTCACCTTCGGGATGACGATCTTCGGGACCTTTCTGACGCGCTCCGGCATCGTGTCGTCGGTCCATGCCTTCGCCCAGTCCAACATCGGCACCTACTTCGTCGTCTTCCTGATCCTGATTACGGTCGGTTCGCTCGTGCTGCTGATCACTCGCTTGGGGAATTTGCAGGCTGATCATCACCTCGAGTCCTTCACTTCGCGCGAATCGGCCTTTTTGCTGAACAACTGGATCCTTCTGGCTCTGCTGTTCGCGGTTCTGTGGGGCACCATGTTTCCTGTCCTTTCCGAAGCCTTTACGGGCGACAGGATCACCGTGGGGGCACCGTTTTTTAATCAAGTCAGTGTGCCTATGGGGTTGGTGTTGCTGTTCCTCACCGGCGCGGGCCCTCTGTTTGCCTGGCGACGAACATCCACCGAAGGGCTACGGCGCAACTTTACCGTGCCCGTTGTGACCACCCTCGTATGCGCCGGGGTCTTGCTGGTCGTTGGCCTACGTGACCTCTACGCCATCATGTCTCTGTCCTTGTGTGGATTCGTGGTCGGGTCGGTGGTGCTCGAATTCTATCGGGGCATCGGCGCCCGGCGGCGCACCATGGGCGAGGGCACGATGTTGGCGCTGTTTCGCCTTCTTGCCAAAAATCGGCGTCGCTACGGTGGATACCTCGTCCATCTGTCCATCATTCTGCTCTTCGTAGGTTTCACAGGACAAGCTTTGACCATCGAACGCGAACTGGTGCTCCGTCGCGGAGAGTCGGCGCAGATCGGAAACTACACGGTCACCTTTGACGCACTTGCCTTCGGTGAGGACGCCAACAAATCGGTCGCCGCTGCGGCCGTATCTCTACAGCACGACGGAACTCGATTGGCGACGATGATTCCTGAGCGGCACTTCTATAAAACGGCCGAACAGAACACGACGGAGGTTTCCATCTACTCGCGTTGGTTGGAAGACTTCTATGTGATCATGGTCGGAATCGGCGCTGACAATCAATCCGCAAAGTTCCATATCTACATCAACCCTCTCGTCAATTGCGTCTGGTGGGGTTCGGCTTTGCTCGTGTTCAGTTCCTTGTGGACCATGTGGCCGAATGCCCGCGATCGTCGAATGGCTCGATTAGATCGAGACGCGGTTCGCGCAGGGGGCTGGCAACCTGCATTAGGTGGGCAGGCCTGAAGAGGCAACCGTCACTGTGGAATCCATCCTCGTTCCGATCGCCTGCTTGCTTTTGCTCAGTGGGTTCTTTGTGGCCATCATCCAGCCCATTCTCACCGGCAAACGCGCCTGGGTGCGGCCAACCGACCTTGCCCGGGCGACCATTGAACTCACCGAACAGAAAGAACAGGTCTACAGTTCGTTGCGAGAGCTGACCTTCGACCACTCTCTCGGCAAGATCTCTGATGCCGACTTCGAGACGATTCGCATCGATCTTGAAGCAAAGGCTGTAGAGGTGTTGAGACGGTTGGATGGTCTGGAGTCGGGTGAAGCGGATGCCAATCCCGCTGCCGACCTCGATGCCCGCATCGAAGCGGATCTTCAATCGCTGGAGAGCCCCCCGACGCCGACTGCCTCGACACAGGCCGACACGTCACAGGCAACCACGTCACAGGCCGGACCGGCACCAGCCGCGAAGTTCTGCTCCACTTGTGGTACGGCGCGAGGACCCGGGCACCGATTCTGCGCTCAGTGTGGTGCCGCATTCGACCCCGTACCCCCTGCATGATGACTCGGATACCGGCTGTTGGCCGGCTGCTGATGGTGATGGTCATCTTCGGCACCGGAACGGTACAAGCTGAAACGATCCGCGGCTATGTCCTGCACAGTGGCACGCAGAAGAGGGTGGCAGACGTAGAGGTCGCCTTTCTCATCGGCTCAAAAGGGGGGTCCATGTCACCCATGGCCCAGACCCAGTCTGACGCGGAGGGCCGTTTTGATTTCTCCGGTCCTTTTCTGGAACGAGGGACCCGATTTGCCCTCAGTGCCGAGGTGGGGGGCGTCTCTTACCCATCCTCCGCGCTGATCGTGGGTGAGCAGGAGGAGATCATCGTCGAGATCTACGACGTCGATCAGGACGCATCGCAGATCACCGTCTCCAATCACAATCTGTTTCTCGGATTGCGTGATCAAACCCTGGAAGTCGCCCACCTGGTGCAGGTCGACAACGGTGGAAATCGAACCTATGCCGGGCCTGTTTTTGATGGACAGACACGAGGCATCGAATTCGTCGTGCCTGCCAAACTGTCGGCACTGACGGCCCACACGGGCGAGTTGGTCCGTTTTTCGGCGACGCGGGTGTTCGACAGTCAGCCCGTCCCGCCGGGGCCGTCGCAGATTGCATTTACCTTTCAGATCCGCCCTGATGCTTTCGATGGCACCTACGTGCACGAAGTCGTGTATCCGACGACCCATCTGGACGTGTTTGTGGAGCCTGCGAGCGTCGAGCTGGACGGGACCTACGAGGACCTGGGTGTCATCGATCTTCACGGCCAACAATACCGGCACTATCGAGCACATGACCTTGAAGCCGGAAAACGTCTGGCGATTGATCTGCCTGTTTCTCGTCCGCTGCGTTGGGCACTGAAGTGGGCATTGCTGGCCCTGGTACCCGCGATTCTCATCGGCGTTGTGGCCGTGGCCCGGCGCCTCGTACCCCTTGATGGGGGCGCGCCACAGCCGGCGAGGGCAGACACAGACCCAGCAACGGGTTCTGACGCTGAGACCGAGCGACTGCAGATCCTGAAAGAACTGGCTCACGTGCAAGATGCCAGGGCCCGAGCGGATGACGCACAGAGAATCGTACTGGATCGTCAACACGCGTCGTTGATGCAGCGGGCACGCGAGATCTATCGGAAACTTCCTCCATCTTAGGTCGGCCATGGACGTTCGTTTCGAGGCTGTGACCAAACAGTTCGGGCCGACGATGGCCCTGGATGGGGTCGATTTACGGTTGAACGCGGGTGAGCATGTGTTGCTGGCGGGTGCCAATGGTGCTGGAAAATCGACGCTCCTGCGTCTGCTGACAGGGCTGACCGGGCCGTCGACGGGCCAGGTGAGAATCGACGGACAAGATCCGCGTCAGTCCGAAGCCGTCCGACAGCACATCGGGCTTCTCTCTCACCAGATTCTTCTGTATGAGAACCTTACGGCGTTCGAGAACTTGAGCTTCTTTGCTCAACTGTATGGATTGGATCTGAATATCGAGTCGACTCTGCAGCGCGTCGGTCTTGGGGCACAGGCACATTTCCTGGTCGGCGGTTTCTCCCGGGGGATGAAACAGCGGCTCGCACTGGCGCGTGCGACGCTGCACGAACCCCAACTGCTGCTGCTGGACGAGCCCTTCACCGGACTTGATCGTCGCGCCGCCCACCAACTCGGACAGGAGTTGACGCAGCGGGCACGTCAGCCGGATACCATGTCTGTACTGGTTACCCACAATGTGACTGAGGCCGCTCAGATCGCCACGCGGGTCGTGCTGCTTCGTCGGGGCCGCGTCGTGCATGAGCAAGGGTGGCAGCATGATCGAGCAAGTCAGGAACTCCAGGACCTTTGTGATCGGCATCTGGAGGACTGAGTGACGTCGAGCTTCGTCGGTCATACTGGGGCGCTGTTGCGCAAGGACCTGGTCGCGGAGTGGCGATCAAAGGAACGTTTGAGTCCGATGGTGTTCTTCGTTCTGCTGGTGCTGCTCGTCTACAATTTCGGCTTCGAGCTGGGTGGGGCGGCGTTGTGGGAAATCGGCGCCGGTGTGTTGTGGTCTTCCTTTGTGTTCGCCTCCCTGTTCGGTCTACAGCGGACGTTTACCGCTGAAACGGCCAACGATTGTCTCGATGCGTTGTTGGTCGCCCCAATTCCGAGAGCCTCCCTCTACCTGGCCAAGATGGTGGGCAACCTCGTATTTCTGCTGTTGGTGGAGACCATCACCTTGCCGCTTTTCGGGCTGTTTTTTAACCTAACACCCGGTTGGTATCTGCTGAGTTTGCCCGTCGTTTTCCTACTGGGATCGGCATGTGTCTCCTCGGTGGGAACCCTGTTTGCCGCCATGGCTGGGCATTCTCGTCTGCGTGAGTTTTTTCTTCCACTGCTTGTTCTTCCCATTCTGATCCCCGCCTTGATTTCGTGCGTGGAAGCGACGGCTCTCATTCTGGAGGGCGCCGCACCCGGACGATCTGGCTTGTGGTGGCCAGAAGAGATGACGGTGCACATCGCCATGTTGGGTGTCTATTGCCTCGTGTTTACAACATTGTCGCTTATGTTGTTCGATTTCGTCATCGAGGAGTGAACGGATGAAGAAGGATTCCGTCCTCTGGAACATCCACGGCGCTGCCACATTGCTGGCCATGGTCATCGCCTTGTGGGCAGTCTTCGTCTATGCACCGACAGAGAAACAGATGGGGATGGTGCAGCGCATCTTCTACTTCCACGTCTCCTCGGCGATCAGTGCCGGTTTCGCTTATTTCCTTGTGTTTTTCGGATCCGTCGGATACTTGCGCACCCGCAACGACGCTTGGGATCGGCTCGGCCTGGCCGCCGCCGAACTTGGGGCCTTGTATTCCGTTTTCGTACTGATCTCGGGTCCGCTGTGGGCACGACCGATTTGGGGAGTGTTCTGGCGTTGGGAACCTCGCTTGACGACGATGATGATCACCTTCACCATCTACGTCACGTATCTGATGGTCCGTTCCTACAGTGATCCAGGTGAGCGAACGCAGAGGTTTGCAGCCGTGGTGGGCATCTTCGCCTTTGTGATGGTCCCTTTCGTTCGCTACTCCATCAATCTGTGGGCGGCCGATCAACAGCTTCATCCACCGAGTGTCGAACTAGACCCGGCGATGGCGACAACGAAGTATCTTTGTTATGTCGCTTTTGCCTTGTTGTTCGCTTACCTGTTGCGCCTGCGCCTGAGTCAGCAAGTCAATGCAGCGATGCTGCAGAAACTGGTGCAACAAAGAGGGCGTGCGGCATCATAAATCTTGGCTTCGACGTTGTTCGTCAACAGGAAGAGGTATAGATGGAAGCAGATGCCGGCCTTGGATATCTCGCGATCGCATATGGCGTGTTCTTCGTGGCTCTGTTTACGTATGTGATGAGGCTGAGAGCACGTAATTCTGAGATGTCCCGACAATTGTCTGAGCTGTTTGATGAAAAAGGCGCCAATTGATTGTTTTATATTTACTTAGGTCCTATTTCTCGTCGGATTGACACGGCTTTCTGCCCCCTGCTATATTCAACGGAGTTGACCCAGAATAAGGTGATTGTTTCGTGGTAGAAATGGAAGTCCATCGGGTACAGGTTTCCTCGCGAGCCTACCATCGTGTCGTGCTGCGTGCAAAGCAGGTCGAGTCCAGCCTCCACATCGTCATTGGACCTTCCGAAGCTCGTGCCATCGCTCTGGGACATCGCGAGCAAGATCCACCACGCCCCTTCAGCTATGACATGGCCGTGGGACTTCTGCGTGAGGCGGGGGCCAAGATCCATCACGTGGCCATTACAGATCTGCAGGATGGGATCTACTACGCAGAGATCCACGTGACCGGGGCCGACGGAGATGAGCGGGTCGTGGACTCGCGACCTTCAGACGCCATCGCCCTGGCTCTGCGATGGCATGCGCCGATCTTCGCGGCCGAAGCGGTATTGGAAGAGGATGAAGCCGAATGGGACGAGGAGGATGACACCGAGGGCGGCGATCTTCTCGAACCGACAGAGCCGGTCGAGGGTGGCGTGTCCATGGAAGAGTTGCTGGCCGACGCCCGCGAAGAGCTCACAGAAGTGCAGGTGTTGGAAAAACGCCTGCGACAGGCCGTTGCTGAAGAAGCCTACGAAGAAGCGGCACGACTGCGTGACCGGTTGGCAACCCTTACCGACTAATTCACCGAATCTTGTGATTCGGACGACAAACGATACCTATGAATCAGACGTCCAGTTCCCGTAAACGCAGCGCCTTGGTCGAAATGGCGGTGGTCAAGGTGAGTCCTTACATGCGTGCAGAAAAGCCATTGATGTGGTTGTGTGAGAAGGACAGTTCGGCGCCGAGACTGCTGCCGGTGGCTGTGGGCGAGTTCGAAGCTGCCGCGATTCAAATGCATCTAGGAGGCGAGAAGCCACTGCGGCCGATCTCCTACGATCTGTTCGCCACGTTGATGGAAGAGCTGGATGTTCCAGTGCGCCGTGTCGTCATCCATTCCGTCGAGGGGCAGATCTTCCATGCCGCCGCCGTCGTAGAAAGCGATGGCCGCCTTCGAGAAATCGATTGTCGCCCATCCGACGGTGTGGCACTTGCGCTTCGATCCAATGCCAGCATCTTCGTCAGCGCCGAGTTGCTCGATCAAGCCGGAATACGTACGGCCCAGGGCGAAGGCGTCGAAGAAGCCATCTCCCAATTCTACGAGTTGGAGCCGCAGATCACGGGCCGCCGAGCAGATCCTGAGGCCGCGGCACCGGTGTCCGAACCGGAAGAGGTGGAAGCGTTGACCGAGCCCGATCCGTTGGCCGACCTTGAGCATCGCCTCGAACAGGCGGTGAGCTGCGAAGAATACGAAGAGGCCGCCCAACTGCGTGACGAGATCGAACGCGTAAAGAGTTCGCGAACATAGGCAGCCACGCTGAGAAATCTTCAGACCCCCTGGATACCTGTGCGCTTCGTTTCACTGATCGGACTCCTGCTCCTGGCTTGTGGCGCAGGAGAATCACCCTATCCGTCTCCTGCCCAAACCTACGGCACGTACAAAGACGCCGTCCTCGGCGATCGACCTCATGAGGTCTGGGCCTGTTTCAGCGCTCGGTATCGACAGCTTGAATACGAGGACAGTCTCGAACGGTGGCTGGCGGCCTGGCCCGTTGAGCGGCCGACCCGTCAAGAAGCCGTTCGCCGCCTGCAGATCCAGCAGGAGAAATTAATCAATGATCGGATTGGGTTTCTGCGGTTTGACGATTCGACCGTGGAGGCAGATGCAAGCCCCTTCTTCTATTTTGTGCAGGAAGAGGATGGCTGGAAGGTGACCACCCACCTTGATCCTGCATTTCGTCAAGCTCTGGAGCAGGCTGTTGCAGAAGGCGAGTTTCGGCTGCCTTTTGCTCGTTAGGCTGATCTGGAGGCTGATCTGGCGGCCGGAGCATGCTCCCTCGGGGCGGATTGCCAGTAAGGCAGATGTGAAGAGAGTGTCAGATTGACCGATACAGAGTAGTATGATGCAAACCACTCCTCCCTTTCGCCGGCACCTCTTCCTCGCCCTTTGTATGGTGGGACTGTCCCTGTCCGGTTGTGGCTTGCGAACGATCCCGCCCATCCGATATGTGCCCATTTTCGGTGCTGAGCCGAAGGTTTCGACCACACAGGTCTTGATTCGAGCGCTCAGAGACGGAGACGTCAATCTTCGGGCTGAGGCGGTGGAGCTACTGGGATTGCTGGCGGTAGGGCCTGACAGGGGTACTCGCCAGGAGGTGGTGGTCGTGTTGGGTTCGGCGCTGAAAGACTCCGATCCTGGGCTTCGCCTTCAGGTTGTCGAGGTTCTTGGGCAGATGGATTCCGAACTATCCAACAAATACCTGATCGCGGCGCTGAAGGACCCGAACCCCTTTGTTCGCGGGAAAGTCATGCAGGTTCTCGAGCAGAGAGAACGCGCCCGCCTCCAGCCAGCCCCTGACCCGCAGCAGGCCGCCCAGGCAACCCCGTAGGTCCGGCGCGCTGGGCCCTGTGTGAGGGGCCCTGTTTCTTGACTTTTTTCGCCTCCCCATGTTACATTGGCCTTGGTCGTTACGCGTTGGTTGACGGCCGTATTGACCTATCGTAAATATCTATAAAACATACAGTTATCAAGGCATTGAGTGTGGCGGCCTGCATGTGTGACTGGCTTCGGTCGGTCCAGCCGTCCATCGCCAGGCTCACCCCCTCGGGCCCGCCGCGATCTTCGTCTCCCGAACCTCTCCACTTCGCCTCGTGAGAAGGTTGTGGACGCGGATGGCATCCTGCACCCCAGGGTCGTCACACTCACTTTTTCTTCGTCCCGCATGCAGCGGACATGTACAGCCCGGCTTCGGTCGGGCTGTTTCGTGTTCTGCTCGATTCTGCCATCCCTCGGCCCTCCTACTTCTTGTGGCATGCTCCTGACAATGGGTCCATCACTATGAAGATCTGTATGGTCGTGTTCACAGATCTGCCCTTCGATTACCGCGTGTTTCGGGAAGCGGACTCCCTGCGCAGCTCCGGTCATGAGGTGACGGTCCTGTCCACCCGTTTTCGTGACGAACCCTTGCCCAGCGCGTGGGATCAGCTGGATGTGCAGATGCTCGACATCGATCGGACCAGATCGCTGCGGAGAAGTTATCCTGCATTCTGGCGTTGGGCGTCCAATCGGGCACGTGAAGTATCGGCCGACGTCTATCACGCGCACGATCTGGATGCCCTCTGGCCAGCTGCGAGGGCTGCTCGACACCATGATGTTCCGTTGGTGTACGATTCTCACGAATTGTTCTGCGAACAATCCTCCCTGGTGCAACGACCGGCCATCGCCTTCGTCTGGCGACAGATGGAACGCCGTCTGATTCACCGTGCCGCGCGTGTGATTACGGTGGGAACGGCGATCGCCCAACAGCTTCATCAGTCCTATGAGTTGTCGGAAGCGCCGACGGTTCTGCGCAATGTCCCTCTCTATAAGAAGCCCGTCGCCAACCACGACCTGCGACGACTTGCCAACATCCCGGAGTCGTGTCCACTGATCCTGTATCAGGGGGGATTCCTCACCGACAACGGATTGGTCGAGCAGATCGAGGCCATGCACTTCGTCGACGAATCAGCGCATCTGGTGTTGTTGGGTAGTGGACCCACGGAGCAGACGTTGAAGGATGAGACGCATCGATTGGGCCTGCAGGATCGCGTCCACTTTGTCCCGCGCGTACCCTTTCAATCCCTCCATGAGGTGACCTGTGGCGCCGATATAGGCCTGTGTGTGATCAAACCCACCGGTCGAAGTTTCGCCTGGTCCATGCCCAACAAGCTATTCGAGTATATGATGGCCGGATTGCCCGTCGTGGGTGGGGATACACCTGAGATTCGCCGCGTCCTAGAAGAAACGGATGCGGGCATCATCGTAGATCCAACCGAGCCGCGTTCCGTGGGTGCAACCATCGACAACCTGTTGCAGGATCCAGATCGCTGCGACGAGCTGGCGGCGGCGGCGCGGTTTGCCGCACGGCGCAATTGCTGGGAAGTGGAATCACAAGGTCTGATCGAACTCTACACCCGCTTGTGATCTTTGGTGGATCTCTCCGTCATCATTCCAAGTCATCGCGCACCTCGGCTGCTCCAGCAGGCACTGCGAAGCCTCGCAGACGACGTCGCCCAGTTGACCGTTGAGGTCATCGTCGTCGACGATGGATCTCCCGACTACGATGCAAATGACCTGGCCGGACTCAGCGGTCGTTGGCCACTCACGCTCATCCACTTTGAGCAGAACCAAGGACGAGCGGCTGCGCGAAATGAAGGACTGAGGCACGCCCGCGGTGAAACCGTCGTTTTCCTGGATGGCGACATGACCGTTGGTGCAGGATTCCTGGCTGCCCATGCAGCATTTCATCGGCAACATCCGCGCGCCATCGCCGTGGGGGATATCCGTTTTGCGCCCGACATTCGCGTCGACGCCATGACCCGTTACATCCACAGTCGCGGCGTGGCACGCTACGAGGCGGGTCCCGTCCCCTTCAAATGTTTCGTCACGGGCAACTCGTCGGTCCCACGTCAGGCGTTGCTCGATACCGACGGCTTCGATGAAGCATTTGTCACCTACGGGGGTGAAGATCTGGAGTTGGGATATCGGCTGCACAATGACGGCTTGGAAGTCCACTATCTGCCCGAGGCGGCCAGCCTGCACCACGAGGTTCGACCCTTCGCGCAGATGGGGGACGCCATGTTCGCGTACGGTCGTGATACAGTGCCATTGATCCTCGAACGTCACCCCGAACTCGCTCAGTTGTTGCGGTTGGACTTTCTACAAAAGCCGAGGTGGAATTTGCGCCGTTGGACTCTCACGATAGCCCTGTGGTCACCGGTGTTGGCCTTTGTCCATGGAGTGGTGGTCCTACTGATGAGATGGCGCTTACCAGGGATCCTCTTCGACTACCTCTGGTGGTGTCGGCGTACGCGCGGGTTCATGAGCCGGTCCGCCTCTGAGGCACGATAGTAACATGGAGGATGCCGCCCCCTATCCACGAGCCCGACAGGTGGTGATCCTGGCCCTCGTGGTACTGCCTCTGATGCAGTTGGTTCTGCTACCCCTGTTGGAGATGTTGCCCGCACATCTGTCACTCAGCATCGCCGAACTCTTCCTGTTGGGTATCGCTGTGTTCGTCATTCGTCGGCGACGATGGGCGATGGAGGACCTCTTCTTGCTGAACGCGACGCATGGGCGTGGTCTGCTCATCGTCATTCCCACCGCGATAGCTGCTGGGCTGTTGGCCGGAGAGGCCGATCTTCACGTCGCACGAATCTGGGAGTGGGCGGGATGGGCTTCGCCGCTGATGCTGCGACGGAGTATGCTGGAGATTCAACTCATCACAGACATGGCCCACATCGTGCCAACAATTGTGGCCGTCGGCCTTCTGCCCGCCATCTGCGAGGAGACGTTCTTTCGCGGTTTTGTATACACAGGTCTGCGTTTTCATCACGGTCCCCGTGTGGCACTGATCGGATCGTCGATGTTATTCGCAGTGGCCCATTTGAATCCGTGGCAGATGCCTGCCTTTTTTCTTCTTGGGCTGTTTTTGGGGTGGCTCGTGCACAGGACACACAGCATCTATCCGGCGATTCTCGCCCACGCCCTCAACAATCTTCTGTCTGTACTGGCCGTCAATCTGCGTGCCCACCTGGGCATCGATCCCCTCGGCGCCTTGGAGCCGGTCGCGTCGCCCGTGCGCATGGCGTGTCTTGTGGTTCTCGTCCTCGGTATCCTCTTGCTGCGACGATGGCCTCCGTTGATGCCTGCCCTGTCGCCCTTCGCCTTTTCGGGTTGGACATCACGTCTGGGCGAGACCCAGGAGGCGTAAGAAAACGACCGCCGCCGGTCGGCGAGGGTCGATGATGTCTTTTGACACGTCGGGGCTGGGGCTTCAGGCGGCCAGTGCCTTCTGTACGGTGGCTCCGATGGTTGCCGGACTCTCGCACACGTGAATGCCGGCATCCTGCATGGCGACCATCTTGTCCTCGGCAGTGCCCTTGCCCCCAGCAACGATCGCGCCCGCGTGCCCCATTCGGCGACCGGGGGGCGCTGTGCGCCCGGCGATGAAGCCAATGACGGGTTTATCGTAGTGTGCTTTGATATAGGCCGCTGCCTCCTCCTCGGCGGTACCCCCGATTTCGCCGATCATGACGACAGCGTCGGTCTCATCGTCATCCTTGAACAGCCCAAGGGCATCGACGAATCGAGTGCCGATGACAGGATCACCACCGATGCCGATGGCGGTGGACTGACCTAACCCGACACTTCCGAGCTGACCCACCGCTTCGTAGGTCAACGTTCCACTGCGAGAGATGATGCCCACTCGACCCTCACTGTGAATGAAGCCGGGCATGATCCCGATCTTGCACTTACCGGGTGAAATGATGCCGGGACAGTTGGGACCGATCATTCGCACATTGCGTGACCCAAGGAATTCGTAGGCGCGCACCATATCGTTGACGGGAATTCCTTCGGTGATGCAGACGATGAGTTCGGCACCTGCGTCAGCGGCTTCCATGACGGCATCGGCCGCAAAGGGCGGTGGCACAAAGATGACGGAGGTGTTTGCGCCCGTGCCCTCGACGGCAGCCGACACGGTGTCGAAGACGGGGATCTCTTCGAAGGTCTGACCACCTTTTCCCGGTGTGACGCCAGCTACGACCTGGGTTCCGTATTCGACCATCTGGCGCGTGTGGAAGGATCCTTCAGCGCCGGTGATGCCTTGTACCAGGAGTTTGGTGTTTTCGTCGACGAGTACGCTCATGAGATCACAGCTCTGGTTGCGAGTTCGCTTCGGTGGAACGGCATCAGCCTGCGGCAGCGACGACTTTTTCGGCCGCATCGGCAAGGCCGTCACCGACGGCAAAGTTCATGTCGGATTCTTCCAGCATCTTCGCCGCAATGTCGGCGTTGGTACCGGCCAGACGAACAACGATGGGCATATCGGTCTGCAGGTTCTTGCGCGCCTGAATAACCCCTTCGGCGACGCGGTCACATCGCACGATGCCACCAAAGATGTTGATGAGGATCGCTTTGACATTGGGATCGGACAAAAGAATCCGGAATCCGTTCTCAACCGTCTCGGCACTGGCACCGCCACCCACGTCGAGAAAGTTGGCAGGCGACCCCCCGGCGAGCTTGATGATGTCCATCGTCGCCATCGCCAGACCCGCTCCATTGACCATGCAGCCGATGGTCCCGTCGAGTTTGATGTAGTTCAGATCGAAAGAGGTCGCCTCGACCTCAAGAGGTTCTTCCTCGTCGAGGTCGCGCAACTCCAATAGATCCTTGTGACGATACAGCGCGTTGTCGTCGAAGTTGATTTTCGCGTCGAGAGCCAATACGTGGCCGTCTCCGGTGACCACGAGTGGATTGATCTCGGCGATGGAGCAATCGGCACCTTCAAAAGCCTTGTAGAGATTCATCAGCAGTCCAGCGCCGGCGCGCACCTGCTTGCCCTCTAGCCCAAGGCCAAAGGCCAGCCGCGTCGCCTGGAAGGGCTGCAAACCCAGACCCGGTTCGACCGTTTCCCGGAGAATCTTCTCGGGCGTCTTGGCAGCGACCTCCTCGATCTCCACACCTCCCTCCTGGCTGGCCATCACCACAACCCGACTCTGTGCACGGTCGAGGGTGATCCCAAGGTAGAGTTCACGGCTGATGTCGCTGGCTCTCTCGACCAACACCTGCTTCACATTCTGTCCTTCGGGGCCCGTCTGGTGGGTGACCAACTGCATGCCGAGGATATCGCTGGCGTGCTGGGCGGCTTGTTGAGGATCGTCGGCGACCTTGACGCCACCGCCTTTGCCGCGTCCACCGGCGTGGATCTGCGCCTTAACGACGACGCGACCACCGAAATCGGCGGCGATCGTTTGGGCTTGCTCGGCGGTAGTGGCAACCTTGCCGTCAGGGACAGCAACCCCGTAGGAGCGCAACAACTCCTTGCCTTGGAATTCGTGGATCTTCATCGGACTCTCGTTCGGAGGTCGTGGGCGAAAAGGAAGGGCCCTTGGAAGCTTTGTACGGTACGTCAGAGCGCTCTTAGCGGCAAGATGCCCATCGTGCTGATTGCCTGTTGATCGGCTTCTACTGATATTGGGTGCGCATTCGCGCATGCGGACCCACCGCGTTCAAGATCCGTCCAACGTCGACGTTTGAAGATCCGTCCGAGTTCGACGATCGCTTCACGAACGCCCACCTGACGAGGCCTTCGGGTCAGGGGAGAGGAACACCGGTGTTCTCCACCTTGATCGGCAAAAAACTGGGCATGGCTCTGACGGGCCTGGTTCTGTACTCCTTCCTCATCGGACACCTGGCGGGCAATCTGCAGTTGTTCGCTGACGACGGTGGGACGGCATTCAATACGTATGCCGAGTTCATGATCAGCAACCCCTTGTTGGTACCGACGGAGTTCGTCCTCTTAGGCGCCCTCGTTCTCCATGTCTGGTTTGCCGCGTCTCTGACGCGGTTGTCGCGTCAGGCCAAGCCGCAGGGATATGCCGTCCGCCAAGCCGTGGGTGGCCGCTCTCTGGCATCTCGGACGATGATCTGGTCGGGGTCAACGATTTTGATCTTCCTCGTCATCCATATCCGGACGTTCAAATTTGGCCAGACCAGTGAGGGGGGTCTGTTCGCCCTTGTGGCAGACACCTTCCACCAGCCCGGTTGGGCAGCCGGCTACGTTGTGGTGATGACGGTGCTAGGCTTCCATTTGTGGCACGCCATGCACAGCGCCTTTCAAACCCTTGGATGGCATGCGCGGGCCGGTTGGCGCCACGCTTCTATCCTCGTGAGCATCCTCATCGCTGGTGGTTTCGCCGCGATCCCGATCTACTTCTTCCTGGACCAGTGAGCTAATCAATCATGGCCCTCGACGGACATGTACCCGGCGGACCCCTGGCAGAAAAGTGGGATCGCCACCGTTTCGATCTGAAGTTGGTCAATCCCGCCAACAAACGCCGGCACAGTGTCATCGTCGTCGGTACGGGTTTGGCGGGCGCCTCGGCTGCGGCCACTTTGGCAGAGCTTGGATACCACGTCAAGTCCTTCTGTCTGCAGGATTCGCCCCGACGCGCCCACTCGATCGCCGCCCAGGGCGGGATCAACGCCGCCAAGAACTATCAGAATGACGGTGACAGTGTGTTCAGGTTGTTCTACGACACCATCAAGGGGGGCGACTATCGAGCCCGAGAAGCCAACGTGTACCGGCTGGCCCAGGTGTCTACCTCCATCATCGACCAGTGCGCTGCTCAGGGGGTGCCGTTTGCCCGAGATTACGGTGGCACCCTGGCGAATCGGTCCTTCGGCGGAGCGCAGGTGTCTCGCACCTTCTATGCGCGGGGTCAGACCGGACAACAGCTCCTTCTGGGGGCCTACTCCGCTCTGATGCGACAGGTCGCTGCGGGCGGTGTGGAGATCTTTCCGCGACACGAAATGCTCGATCTGGTTGTCGCTGAGGGTCGTGCTCGAGGCATCGTCACCCGCAACCTGGTGACGGGTAAGATTCGCTCATGGGTGGCCGACGCGGTTCTTCTCTGCACAGGCGGATATGGCAACGCCTTCTACCTGTCGACGAATGCCAAGGGTTCCAACGTGACGGCAACCTGGCGCGCTCATCGTCGTGGCGCCCTGTTTGCGAATCCGTGCTTTACCCAGATCCACCCCACATGCATCCCCGTATCCGGTAGCTACCAGGCCAAACTGACGCTGATGTCGGAGAGTCTGCGGAATGACGGCCGAGTCTGGGTACCGAAACAAGGCGGTGATGCACGGTCCGCGGGAGCAATTCCAGAGGCGGATCGCGACTATTACCTCGAGCGACGTTACCCCAGTTTTGGCAACTTGGTGCCTCGTGATGTGGCCTCCCGGGCCGCAAAGGCGGTTTGTGACGAAGGGTTGGGCGTGGGCAGCGGACGCGCCGTCTACCTGGACTTCGCCGATGCCATTCAGCGAGACGGGGCCGACACGATTCGTCAGAAGTATGGGAACTTGTTCCAGATGTATGAAGAGATCACCGGTGATGATCCGTATACCACGCCGATGCAAATCTACCCTGCCGTCCATTACACGATGGGGGGACTGTGGGTCGACTACAACCTGATGAGCAACGTACCCGGTCTGTTTGTTCTCGGCGAAGCGAATTTCTCCGACCACGGGGCCAACCGTCTTGGCGCCTCGGCGCTGATGCAAGGGCTGGCCGATGGTTACTTCGTGATCCCTTACACGCTGGGTGGGTATCTGGCGGGCGCTCAGCTGGGTGGTGTCGATGAGAATCACTCGTCCTTTGAGGATACGGAAAAGCAGGCCCGGGAACGGATCAGCTCTCTGCTGGCCGTGGACGGGTCACGAACTGTCGACGACTTCCATCGTGAGTTGGGCCTTTTGATGTGGGACCACTGCGGCATGGCACGCAATGCAGAGGGACTGACTGCCGCCCGGGGTCGCGTGCGTGAACTGCGCGATGACTTCTGGAAGAATCTGACCGTGACGGGTAGTGGCGGCGAGTTCAATCAGACCCTGGAGCGTGCCGGACGGGTCGCCGACTTCATGGAGTTCGCCGAGACGATGATCCAGGATGCGTTGACGCGTGACGAATCCTGCGGGGGGCACTTCCGAGAAGAACACCAGACCGAGGAAGGAGAGGCTCGGCGTGATGATGAGGACTTCGCCCATGTGGCGGCGTGGGAGTTTGCTGGCATCGGCAACGACGCCACGCTTCACAAGGAAGAACTTGCCTTTGATAACGTGCAATTGACGCAGAGGAGCTACAAGTGAGCGACGTGGACATTACGCTGAAAGTGTGGCGTCAGGACGGTCCCGATCAGAAGGGCCGGTTCGAGACCTACCAGACCCAGGCAACACCTGACATGTCGTTTCTGGAGATGCTCGATGTCGTGAATGACTCGTTGGAGGAAGGGCAGAAACTGCCCATCTCCTTCGACAGTGACTGTCGTGAGGGGATTTGCGGCATGTGCAGTCTTGTCATCAATGGCGTCGCCCATGGACCGGGAGAAGGCACGACGACGTGTCAGTTGTACATGCGCAGTTTCGCAGACGGTGACACGATCACGATCGAACCATTCCGGGCTCGGTCATTTCCCGTCATTTGTGATCTGGTGGTCGATCGCTCGGCGTTTGATGATATCGTCCAGGCTGGCGGCTACAATTCCGTCAATACTGGCTCGGCACCGGACGCCAATTCCGTGCTGGTTTCCAAGGATCGCGCTGAGGAGGCCATGGATGCAGCCGCCTGTATCGGTTGCGGAGCCTGTGTTGCAACCTGCAAGAATGCGTCTGCCATGCTCTTTGTATCCGCCAAGCTCAAACACCTGAATGTTCTGCCCCAAGGGCAACCCGAGCGGCGAGAGCGCAGTCGGGCGATGCTGAAGGCGATGGACGATGCGGGCTTCGGTCACTGCACCAACGAGTATGAGTGTGAGGCGGTTTGCCCGAAGGAGATCTCCGTCGGCACCATCGCTTTCTTGAATCGTGAGGTCTACAGAAGTTCTCTCGTGACCTCGAGCCTGGCCCCGACGGTGACGGGAGAGTAAAGCGACGCAAGAACGGCCCGACTCGTCATCCGATACCAAAAGAGAAGGGCCGCAGATCCCGAGGATCTGCGGCCTTTTTCTGCTTTGGTCTACGCGTGATCAGGTAGCGACGATGTTCACTCGCTTGCGGTTGCGACCTACGACCTCAAATGCCACCCGGCCATCGGTCGTTGCGTAGAGCGTGTCATCTCCACCCTTTTTTACATTGATGCCGGGGTGGATGCGGGTGCCACGCTGACGAACGATGATCGTTCCCGCCGTCACGTGTTGTCCGCCATAGCGCTTGACGCCGAGGCGTTTGGACTGGCTGTCGCGACCATTGCGCGAACTACCGACGCCTTTCTTGTGTGCCATGGATTGTCCTGTCGTCCGTAGAGGAGGGAATGACGCTCTAGTTGGGAGCGACGATCCCGTCGATCTTCAAGTCTGTGTATTGCTGACGGTGCCCATTACGGCGGCGATAGTTCTTCCGCCGCTTCATCTTGAATACGATGATCTTGTCGGCTTTTCCGTGGCCGACGACGGTGGCCTCCACCGATGCACCCTCGACCATCGGCGTACCGACGTGAGTGGCTGCGTCGCCACGTACGAGCAAGACATCGGTGAGGGTCTGTTTGGCGCCTTCGTCAGCGTCGAGGCGAGGCACACGCACAGTGGCACCTTCTTCGACCTGGAACTGGTGGCTACCGATGCGAATGACGGCGTACATGCTGGTTTTCTCTTTTGTCAGACCAGGGGAGATCTGCCCACACACGTCGGCGGACAGAAGAAGCAAAGCTAAGCCGGCCCTCTGGATCTGTCAACGAGATCGACGGCCCCCGTTGTTGCCACCCACCCGGATCAAATGTTCGGCGGTGACGTCCAATTCTCGACGTGTCGATATAAATCGATAGTCCTGCAGGGTCATCGTTGCGTCCTCGACGATGTCGACCCGCGTCTTGGTCGCCTTCCGCATGTCTTTGAGTCGACGACCATTCTCGCCACGAACCGCTGCGGCCACCTCCGGATGAACTCGAAGGTGAAAGCGACGGTCGCTGTTGTGGGCATAGGCTCGGCGGAGCCAGCGCTCGATCTTGGTGATTGTCGTATCGGCCCCCATGATGCGGCCTCGTCCCTCGCAGGTTGGGCAAGGTTCGGAGTGGGTGTGGAGCAGGTTCGGACGGACACGTTGGCGCGTCATTTCAATGAGGCCGAATTCGGAAATCTGGGGACTGATGGAGACCTTGGCCCGATCGCGTTTGACCTCCTCGGTCATGGCATCGACGAGTTTCCGTCGATTCCGCTCATCGTGCATGTCGATGAAATCGATGACGATGATGCCGCCGATGTCACGAAGGCGAAGCTGTCTGGCCACCTCACGAGCAGCTTCCAGATTGGTGTGGAGAATGCTCTCTTCTTGATCGCGTTTGGCCGTGTTGCGGGCGGAGTTTACGTCGATGAAGGTGCCGGCCTCCGCGTGATCGATCACGAGCGAACCACCGCGACGCATCCACACTTCGCGTTCGTTTACCTTGTCCAGTTCCCCTTCGATCTTGTTGACATCAAAGAGGGGTTTCTTGTCGCGATGCAGTTCGACCCGCTTGCGCAGCTCCGGTGAGACCTGCTTGAGGTATTCGACGATCTCGTCATAGAGATCGCGAGAGTCCACGACGAGACGATCGACATTTTCGGTAAACAGATCTCGGATGACACTCGACGTCATGCCGATCTCACGATGGATGACCGCCGGCGGCTTGAGACGTTTATCGCGTTTCTGAATTCGCCGGAACGTGCGCGTCAGTTGCTTGAGGTCTTTGCGCAGGTCCTTCTCCGGTTTGCCGCGTCCTTCAGTGCGTACGATGGCCGAGAACCCATCCGGACGCAGTTTGCGCACCACATCGCGCAAGCGACGCCGTTCGTTCCAGCTTGAGATCTTGCGCGACACACCGACCCAGTCACCATTGGGCATGGCGACAATGAAGCGACCGGCGAGACTGAGCTGTGTGGTCACCCGGGCACCCTTGGTTCCGATGGGCTCTTTGGCGATCTGCACCAGCAGCTGCTGGCCCTTCTTCGCCAGATCCTGGATGTTGGGAAACGAGCGCGATCGGCGGTGACGTGATGAGCCATTGCTCTCGTCATCCGATTCGGCTTCGACCATGTCACGCACCTGTAGAAACGCGGTGCGTTCAAGGCCGATTTCGACGAAGGCCGCCTGAAGGCTAGGCAGGACGGCTGTGACCGTGCCTTTGTAGATGTCGCCGACAATCCGCTCGGCTTCAGGTCGTTCGACCCAGATTTCGGCCAGATCTCCGTCTTCGACGATGGCGATGCGGGATTCGTGAATCCCTTGATTGATGAATATTTCCGTATGCATGGACCTTGTCCTTGGTGTCACCGGTTGCCGGTGACGTAGGTCCGGTACGGAGGGCAGGAGAGGGTATCGTCGCGCACGTGTCGCAACACGTATGCCCGCCGCGCAACCCTGCGACATGAGGGTCGGGGTGCGGCGATGGAAACTGGCGACGATCTGTGGTTGCCGGCCTTGTGCCGGACGAATCCACTCTGGGCCACTTCGTGCGGCATCCTCGACCTGCGAGGTAGGTTCGAGACCGTCTGCGTTCACATCACAGGTGACGCAGTCTATGACGGTGTATCGAGCCTGAAAATCCTGGCGTCCGTACCGGACGCGATGTTGTAAATGGGCCGACGCTGTGTCGGAACCCGCCGCCCGTCAGGGTCTTGCCCCGATGCTGGCGGAATGAAGTCAAATAGTCAGGGTCTTAATGGTACGCAGCGCATGCCGCTGCAGCAACCATCAGTCGTCGACACCAGCGAGCAACAATTCCTGATAGCGTGCGGGATTTTCGAACAATTGCAGCGCTTCCTGCACTTGATGGTCGTATTGGAGACCCGACAGGAGGCTTGCTTCGCGACCATGCAGTCGCAGGTCCAGTTCTCGCAGAAGTCCCTCACGAATGTAGGGTAGGGCCGCTTCGGGAAAGTTGAGATACTCTCTTCGGCGATCCATGGCGACCTGCAGACTGTCGAGGGCCTGCACGACGCTGCCATTCCAGCCTGAGTCCTGAGCGAGACGACGTAGCTGCTCCAACTCATCGTAACCGTCTTGTTGACGAGCATGAGCCAGTTGCGATTGGGGGAGGAAGCGTCGGAAAGCCTCCAGCATTTGAACGTCCACGGCGGCGGTGGCAGTTTCGCGATCAGCATCGCGACCCACATAGTCGACGACAAAGTCGAAGAAGACACGCTGTCGATGCATCTGCTGGACGATCATGGGCGGTGTGGAATCGGTGACCGTCACATCCGGACTGATTCCGCCCTGACCGAATACGGTTCGTCCACGCCGGGTTCGATAGATGACGGTGTCGGTGGAGGATTCGGCCGTCAGTTGTCGATCCGCCGCTTCGCCGATGAAGGCATCGAGGGGCGTCGAGAGAATCAGGCGTGCCTCATCCTCTTCCAATTCGAAACGGGCCTGCAATCGTTCGACGGCCGTTTCAGAATCCGGCGACCGCAGGATGAGTCCCAGCAGAAGCCCGGCTGGCAAGTCGTAGTCACCGGCGGGCACCTGCAGCAGCGCACCGGGGGGCACCGTCAACGACTGACGGTGGATGCTACGACCGCTAGGCGTGTAGTAGAGGGCGGTGGTGAGTTTGAGGGCGGCCTGGCCCAGATCGCGCAAGTCGAAGATGGTCTGTACCGACCCCTTGCCAAAGGAGCGTGTTCCCACCAGTAGAGCGCGGTCGTTATCCTGCAGGGCACCAGCTACAATCTCTGCAGCCGAAGCGCTCCCACCGTCGATAAGCACGATCAAAGGTAGGTCGCCGAACAACGGAGAGCGCTGGGAGATCTTAATCTCGGCCCGATCGTGGTCGCGTTCTCGTACCGAAACGATGGGGGCGCCCTTCTCCAGGAACAGATCCGCCACTTCCGTGGCCTGGCTCAGCAGCCCCCCGGGATTCCCTCGCAGATCGAGGATGAGACTGTGGATACCGTCCTCACGCAGCTGGCGAATAGCCTGTGCGACCTCCTCAGATGTGTCCTCAGAGAACCGGGTCTGCCGCATGCTGACATATCCAACCCCCGGCGATAGTTGTCCACTGGCGGCAACACTGCGGATGGTGATCAGCTCTCTGGTGATCGCCACATCCCAATCGTTCTCCACGCCGCGTCTTGAAATCGTGATATGGACAGTGGACTCCGGCTCTCCTCGAAGTCGATTGACGATCTGTTCAAGACCCAGATCGAAAGTATCTCGTCCTTCGATTCCGACAATCAGGTCGCCAGGCAAAAGACCTGCCCTGGAAGCGGGGGTGTTTTCGATCGGCGCGATAATGACCGGATAGTGGTCTTTGAGGCCCACCGTGATTCCCAGACCCGCGAATTTACCCGACGTATCCTGTAGCAGCTGCCGAAGACCCTCTGCGTCGAAAAACTGACTGTAGGGGTCCAGATCGCGAAGCAGACCATCGATAGCTGATCGCATGATCTGTTCGTGGTCGACATCCTGGTAGTAATGTTCCACTACCCGACCATAGACCGCGCCGAAGCGCTCCCAGCTGTCGTTGATATCTCCGTATAGATCCTTGTCAGCGTTGCTCGCCTGCACGGGTAAAGGGGCAATCAGCGCGACAACAGCGCAAGCGAGACTGGTGATGAATCGTGACAATGGCATTGAGTTCACCCAGCTATTTCCTGAATGGAAAAGTAGCGAAACGTTCGTGAAGATGTGACCAGATTTTGTCGTGGATGGCATCTGCCGTGGTCACGGCATCGATCAAAAACCAATCCTGGCTTGCGATGGACATGTCCAGGAAGGCCTGACGGACGGCCTGCTGCAGAGAGGAACCGGCCTTTTCCAGTCGATCCTGTGGGCCTCCGCGGCGATGGCGCCGCTGCAAGGACACATCGACGGGCACATCAAGACAGATTGTGAGATCAGGCGTGGTGTCTGCGACGGCGATGTCATTCACAGCGTTCGCTAGGTCCACACCCAAACCCCGCCCGATCCCCTGGTAGGCTACGGTTGAGGCCGCATATCGGTCGCTGATGACCGGCTTACCCGACGCAAGGCTGGGGGCGATGAGCTCGGCCACATGTTGACGACGGCTGGCACCGTACAACAACAGTTCCGTGCGGTGGTCCACATCTCCTGCATCGGGATCCAGAACGAGGTCGCGTATCCGCTCAGCCAGCGGTGTACCTCCAGGTTCTCGAGTGAGCACCACGTCGTGACCGTCCTCTTGAAGCCTCTCGAAGAGTCGCTTGGATTGGGTGGTCGTTCCCGACCCATCGATGCCTTCGAAGACGATGAAGAGGGGTGATTGCTTCACGCGCTGTTCAAACCGGGAGGCGCTTGCTGGACTCAAGGCGGAGAGTGCGGCGCGTAAGCGTTGAAAAAGCGCCTATGTGCCTGTAGACGAGATCGGCGTGGGGGAGGGGGCTGGAGGGTTGTTGAGCTCGTTGCGGATGTAGGCCAACCTCTCGAGCACGGTGTAGTTGGTCGTGACCGCCAGTACGACGAGGACGAAGACAAGGCCTTCGTGTCCCAAGAGTCCTCCTATGGCAAGACCAACAAGACGCTCTGGTCGCTGCATGAAGCCTACTTTGCAGTCCTCACCCAAACCCTCTGCGCGGGCGCGGACATAACTCACCATGAGGGATCCTGCCAAGGCAAAGAAGAGAATGGAACTTATCAACCAGTCTCCGCGACGAACCAGGTAGGTGGCAATGCCAAAGAACAGGAAGATCTCAGAGTATCGGTCCGTTGTGGAATCTAGCAGTGCACCGAATTTGGTCTCACTGCGGCCCTCTCGCGCCAATTGGCCATCAAGGATGTCGCACAGACCCGCGGCGAGCATGATCGCCGCACCCCAACGCAGCTCTCCCACTGCGAAGGCCCCGGTGGCAACGACATTCATCAGTAATCCGAACAAGGTCAGCCAGTCTGGACGAAACCCCAGCCGGACGAACAGCTGGACGAGTGGCCGCAGGACGCTAGTGGCGGAAGACTTGAGGCGAGAGACGATCAAGGTGACATCGATCGGTGCAAAGGAGAGGTGGCCAAAACCCAAGTTGTACAAATGTGCGGATAAGAATATAGGCGGCTGCCAACAAGTGCGGCAAGAGGTAACTTGTCCACGAAGTGATCTGGGCAGACGATTTCTTATCCACGATTTCTTTAGGGCATGTGGAAGACACCGTCATGGTCCGAGGCCATAGCCAGCAACCTATTGGAAACCAAGGGGGTAGGGAATATTGTGAGTGTCCGAGTTATCCACGCGCATTGTGGAAAGCTCTGTGGAGAACCAGGCGGTCTGGACATGTTGTCCACATGGCTATCCACAGGAAAGGCGTTCCAGAAGGATGGCCCTGATTGGCGACCCTGGACCCTCGATTTCATGCAGCTCGCCGTGGGCGGGTTCATTCTCGTCGGGACTGATTGTCGTAATCAGACAGCCATGTTCATGGAGCTTGGCACCGGCGACCTGTCGAAGGTGGTCGATACCACCGACGGCGCGTGATGTGGCAATGTCGAAGGGCCCATCGTCGATGTCTTCCACGCGGGCATGGCGGACCCTGACATTTGTCAGGTCCAGCTGACGTACACAGTGACGAAGGAAGTTTGCGCGACGACGACGCGATTCGACCAGTGTAAACTGGCTTTGGGCAAACAGAATGGAGAGGGGGATCGCAGGTAGGCCAGCCCCTGAGCCGACATCGAGAATATGGTCTCGGGGTCGATCGAGAATCAGACCTCCCAGTGCAACTGAAGGCAGAATGTGGTGTTGCTGCAGTCGTGGTAGGTCGGCAGGGCTGATGAGGTTTACTTGGGTGGCAAAACGAGCCAGCTCTCGCTCGTAACTTCTCAACAGGTCGGCGGCTTGCTCCAGGTCTTGCTGGGAGAGGGCAGGATGAGCCTGGTTGAGAGCGAGGTGGAGGTTATCGGCCACGTGCCCTCATCTGACGCTTCTGAGCCACCAACTGGGGCAGCCTGGCATTGGAGTGGATTGTTTCACGTGGAACATCGGCGGGAAGGGGCACCATCGTCGTGCAGATTGTTTCACGTGAAACATCTACTTGCCAATGCAGAATTCCTGGAAAATCCGATCGAGCACCTCGTCTCCGATCTCCTCCCCCAACAGCTCATCCGTTTGCCGGAGGGCTTCCCACAGATCCGCCGCCGCCTTCTCCGGCTCTGCTCGGAGCGCTCCCGCAGCGCGCTTCAACGCTTGCTCACAGGCCGATAGCAGGGGGTCGTGGCGTTCCCGGAAGATTCCCCGGGCTTCTCCCGATTCGCGAGGGAGAGCCTCCAGCAGCGCTTCCTGGAGCCTGCCTAGTCCAATTGACGTCTTTGCTGAGACAGGCACCACTGTCTTGGGCCACCCAGGACCCTCAGGCAGGTGCGTCGCCAAACCCAGATCCTGCTTGTTCAGCACAACGACCTGGGCCTTGCTCACAATCTCACTGCCGCTGATCTGAGTCGGCCAAGGTGTGGCTCCATCCAGAACCAGCACGAGTACGTCTGCTTCTGTGGCCAGCTCCTGGGTTCGGCGCACGCCCTCCATCTCGACCTTGTCGGAGCTAGGACGCAGCCCCGCCGTATCCACAATTCGCAACAGCTCGCCGCCCCAGACAACACGTGCATCCACCCAGTCACGCGTGGTGCCTGGCGTAGCGGCCACGATGGCTCGCTCCTCATGGGCCAAGGCATTCAACAACGTCGACTTGCCCACATTCGTAGGCCCCACCAACAAGACCATCCAGCCGTCTCGACGGCGCTTGGCGCCTTCATAGCCCTGGCGCAGTTGCTGCACACTGTCTGTGATTCTGGACAAGTCTTCTCGAACGATCGTGATCGCCTGAGGCTCGATGTCCTCGTCAGCAAAATCGAGATGAGCCTCGACCTGCACAATACACTGCAGTGTGGCCTCCCGCACCCGACGAACTTCATCACTGAGCCGCCCGCCCGCGGCGCCCAAGGCGGCAGCCAGATCCCTTCGCGTCCCGGCTTGGATCACATCGAGGACCGCTTCGGCCTGCAATAGATCGAGGCGCCCATTCAGGAAGGCCCGCTGCGTGAACTCTCCGCGCTCAGCCACCACAGCGCCCTGCTGCAACGCCGCCTCCACGAGCAGTTCCACCACAAGCTCGCTGCCGTGGCAGCTCAGCTCCACCGTGTCCTCACCCGTATAGGAGCTAGGACCTTGCATGAACCAGGCGAGACCAGCATCGATCTGCTTGCCATCGCCGTCCACAAACTGTCCATACTGGACGCAGCGGGGCCTCCCTGAAAGAGACTTCTTAGATCGGAAGATGCACTCAGCAATCGATAGCGCCTTGGGTCCGCTGAGACGGACCACGCCCAACCCCCCACGCCCCCGAGGTGTGGCGACAGCTACGATGGTGGAATGGGCGGGCTCAGTTGGGGAGGTCACTGTCGTCTCCCACGATGCGGCCAGTGGGCACCGGCCGGGGGGTCGGCGGCGTTCTCTATGCCGCCGCTTCCTTCTTCTGTCGAAGGTGATTCGTCAGATACTGTTGGCCAATCTGCAATACATTGAAGACGGTCCAGTAGAGCACGAGGCCCGATGAAAAGTCCCACATGATGAAGACCATCACGACCGGCATGATGTACACCAGCGCCGCTTGCTTTGGGTCTTTCATCGTCATGCGCGATTGAAAGAACATGGCCGTCGCCATCAGCAGCGGCAGCAAGTGCAGCGGAAAACCACCGATGTCGATTTCATCGGGTAGCGACAGGTCCGTGATCCACAACATCCACGGTGCCTGCCGCAGTTCAATCGTTGACGAGAATAACTGGTAAAGTGCGATGAAGATCGGCATCTGCAGCAGCATCGGAAGACAACTCCCGATGGGGTTCACGCCTTCGTCTCGATACAGCTTCATCGTCTCCTGACTCAGCCGGTTCTTGTCGTTGTTGTATTTCTCTCGCAACACCGTCAGCTTCGGCTGCAGCTCCTGCATGCGTGCTGCCGACTCATACGATTTGTGTGTGAGCGGGTAGACAAGAAGTTTCACGACCACACCAAACAAGACGATGACCCAGCCGTAGTTGGGCACCACCGTGTGGGCGGCGACAAGCACAATGAGAAAGACCTCGGCGATTTGTCTCACCACTGGGATGCCGAGGTCGAGAGCTCGGCTCAGCGAGCCTTCATAGCGCTCGACTTGCTCGAAATCTAGAGGGCCCGCATAGAACAACGTCTCCCAAGTTTCATCGGTGGAATCCACACGCCTGCCAAACGCGAATTCGTACTCCCTGAAAGGTTCGCGGCTCAACGGCCGAGCCGACATCTCGATGCGATGACGTTGCGAACCGCTTGGTGCCAGGGCCGCGAAGAAGTATTTGTTGCGCACACCGGCCCAACTCAACTCACCCCGTTCCTCCCAGCGATCGTCCTCATCTTCATCGACTTGTAGTTCCTCGAGACTGTCGTTGAAGTAGCACATCACACGCATGGCCTGCAGATCCAGCTTCGCATCACGCTCGGCCAGGTCGATGCCACCATTCCAATGCAGGAACGCCAACGTGCCATCACGAAAACCACGGAAACGGTGCGTCAACCGGATACCGTATTCGCCATCGGTCACCACAATGCGTCTTTCCAGCGACCGTCCGTCCCCGAGATCGGCGCGCATCGTGAGACTTGCCTCACCGCCCTCGGTCGCCCACACACTGTCAGCGTCAGGCTCGAAATGAAGATCTCGCAGATCGATGATCCGCTCATTCGATTCGGCACGCAGGCTTACTGTCAGTGACTCGGCGCCAGGCGGAATCAGGTCGACAATACGGCCGTCCGGACGTCGATACTCCAGCAACTGGGCATTGAGGAAAGCCCCACCCCTCGTCGATAAAACCATCCGCTGCAGGTGGCTGCCGATCACGACCGTCCGCGCAGGCTTGGACGCCCCATCGGGTCCGGGCACCGCGATCGGCATAGCGTCATCAGTCGCTGACACCGCCGGCGGTACCTCTGCTTCGAACCGATCCAGCGTGGCCGTTGATTGTGAACGCGGTGTTGTCTCGGTTGGCGGGTCCGGGGTCCGCTCTTGGGTGACGGCTTCCTGAACCGGACGCTCTTCCGGTGGAGGCGGTGTCAGGCCCATCCAATCGTAGTAGTAGGGCATCAAAAGAAAGATCAGGCCCACGAGGAGGAAGGCGAGCAGTGTCCGCTTGTCGTCCATGAACAGTCTTGTGCTCTCTTAGGAACTGAGCTTCAGTGTTGTGAGTGAGCTGCGTCGGTGGGCGCCTCGTGCAATCGATCCAGAAGTTCGGTTACTTGCCTCTCAAGAGCGGCGAATGACAACCGAACGGCTGAAGGCCGGGCCAGCAACACAATGCTTCCCGACGCGGGCGCGTCGAGGTCACGCATGATGTGACGGAGACGGCGTTTGAGTCGATTACGAACGACGGCGTTACCAAGCGCCTTGCGGATCACGAAAATGGTGCCGTCATCTTCGCGGCCATCACGCACCCAAAGATCCGAGCCACGAATCCAGCCCATTGTCGGAGTGCGCGGAACAGTGACCGTCGTCAGACGGAGAGACGCTTGCGCCCGCGACGGCGGCGGCGAGCCAGAATCGCGCGGCCACCTGGCGTCCGCATGCGCTTGCGGAAACCGTGCTTGTTCTTGCGGCGGCGGTTGCTGGGTTGATACGTGCGCTTCAAAGAAACCTGACTTTCATCAACATAATCTGGGGGAGATGCAACTGTTGCCTCATCCACCCGCAAAATTGGGCGGGCGGAAACGCGTGAACATAGGGGCTTTGCACCGATCTGTCAATCGGAGTTGTATGTGGTCATTCTCCGACTGACGGCGGGACAAGCCGTCAAAACACAGAGCGCATCTTGACGATTCCGACGATCTGGCATACCCTAGCCGCCCTTCAAAATCTCGCCTCTTTCCTCTCGCCCGCAACTCCCCACGGGTGCCCATGTCGCAGGATGTGCAAGAGTTGTGGGCTCGGTGTCTGTTACACATCGAGCGCAGTATGCGGCCACAAACATTCAATACCTGGTTTCAGCCTACCGCAGCGCAGCGCTTCGATGAAGACGTGCTCGAATTGGAGGTGCCGAGTGCGTATTTCGCCCATTTCGTCGAGAGCAACTATCTGCCGCTGATTCAGGGTGTCGTGGAAGAGGAAACGGGACTTCGCCCCAAGATCACATTCTCTGTGGCTCAGGAACCCTTCAAGCCAAGCACGTCGACGTCAACACCGCCTAAACGCTTGGGGTTGGCCGCCTCGCTGGCGCCTTCTGATGAATCTTTGGAGCCACCCGAGCCGGAGATGGCGACCGAAGAACCCGAACAGACCCCTGTGGAGCGACCGATCAACCACAGCGTGGGTCGTAGCCACCTGACCCCTCTCAACGAACGGTATGTGTTCGAGACGTTCGTCGTCGGTGAAGGCAATCGCTTTGCGCACGCTGCGGCGCAGGCGGTCGGCCAATCTCCAGGCAAGACACAATTCAACCCGCTGGTCATCTACGGCGGCGTCGGTCTGGGGAAGACCCATCTGCTACAGGCGATCGGTCACCATGCCCATGCCCACGCCCAGGAATCCAGTTGTCGGATCGTCTACGTGCCATCGGAGAAGTTCATGGGTGATTTCATCGAATCGCTCAAACGCCAGGACGTGCCCGAGTTTCAGCGGATCTATCGCAGTGCCGATGTCCTGCTCGTCGATGACATTCAGTTTCTGCCCCGGGGAGAACACATCCAGAACGAGTTCTTCCACACCTTCAATGCCCTCCATCAGAGTGGCAAACAGATCGTGATGACCTGCGATAGTCCCCCAGGGGAACTAGAGAAACTGGAAGAACGGTTGATCTCCAGGTTTCAATGGGGATTGGTGACCAGTATCGAACCACCAGATCTTGAGACCCGTATCGCGATCTTGCAGAAGAAGGCGGAGACCAACGGCATCATGCTTCCCGTAGATGTGAGCACCTTTCTTGGGAACTACGTCAGTTCCAACATCCGCGAGTTAGAGGGTGCCTTGAACCACATCATGGCTTATTGCGCCGTGAACCAGGTTGAGCTGAGTGTCGACGCGGCGCGGCGAATCGTTCAGGAGCGGGCCACTGCTGAAACCTCACACTTGTCGATCGAAGGCATTCAGCGCGTCGTTGCCCGTCATTTCGAGATTACACCCGAGTTGCTGATCGGAAAGACCCGCAAACAACACGTCGTCTCGCCGCGGCAGATCGCCATGTTTCTTGCCAAGAGACTTACCAAGAGTCCTCTCAAGATCATTGGGCTCCATTTTGGCAATCGAGATCACAGCACCGTCGTTCATGCCGTACAGACCGTCGACAAGAAGTGCAGCGAAGATCCCAGCTTCGCCAATGTCGTCGAGTCTCTCTCAGAAGAAATCCAGCAGATCTCCTGAAGAACTGCGGTAGACCACGTTATCCACATTTCCATCCACATCATGGATGGGAATGGTGGTAGATAGCTGTGGATAACCATGTGGACAAGAAGAACTTCGGGCCGGCTGTTGAGACGCTGTGAAAAACCTGAACTTATCCACCGGCCATCCACGGTAGTGTTGCTCTTCGACTGAACCGCGCGTCTTGGACATAACTCATATAAAAACAATTACATGAGTCCTCTGTGGGCAATCGAGTGGTCATGGTTATCCACATGTTCACAGCCTAACTAGAACTACTATATAATTCTACAAAGTGATTTTTCAGTATTTTTTATAGTACAAGCTGTGGACAACACACCGGACTGCCAATCTTGGCGCCATTTCAAGCTTGTAGAAAAAGATAGTTTTGTGTCTTTTTTTATGTTGCAAAGTTTTGCAGCACACCGGTTTTTGGAGTGCCTCGACCCCCTTCATAAAGGGGTTATCCAAATTGACTATACCTACATATAAGGCTATCTTTGGTCACTTTAGGCGGGAAGATCAGACCCAACGCCTGACTTGGTACAAAACCCACAGAAGTCTGCCGAAATCCAGATGGCATTCACTGCGCAAACGGTGCTCAAACCATCAGCATCGCGCCCCGCCCAGGATCTGTGATGAAGCTGACCGTCGATCGAAATGAACTCTGGCGTGGTCTTAACACCGTTCTCGATGCGGTTGCCAGCAAACCCGCTCAGCCCGTACTGGCCAATGTTCTATTGGATGCCGCTGAGAGCCAACTGACGCTATCGGCAACCGATCTTGATATATCTATCCGAACAAGGGTCACGGCCGCCGTCGACGTCCCTGGACGGGTCACGGTGCCTGCCAAAACATTGGCCGAGATCACGCGTGAATGGCCAGAGGCCGATCTGCAGATCAGTCTCGAAGATGGCCGCATCGTTCTTTCGGGGCATCTGGGGGCAGCCAACAATGGCGAGGGAAGGTATTCGCTGGCTGCGACGCCGCCCGATGAATTTCCAGACATGCCCGAGAGTCTCGACGGGATCGAGCTTTCCTTCGGTGAAGGTGGTCCCATCGACGGCGATCTGATCCGGGCTATGATCGACCGAACCAGTTTTGCCGTCTCCAAAGATGAGACAAGACCGGTTCTCAACGGTGTTCTCTGGCGAATCACTTCCGACTTCATGTCGATGGTTGCAACCGATGGCAGCCGAATGGCGGAATTCCGCCGCAATCTTGATGGCACCGATCGCGGCACTGCAGAGGTGATCTTGCCACCGCAGGCTTGCCAACAACTTGGAAAACTACTCGACGGTGCACAGGACGGACTGGCCAAAGCCCTGGTCGGAGACAGTCAGGTTTTGTTCCAGGTCGGAGAGACACAGCTGCTGACGCGTCTCATCGAAGGCCCCTACGTCGACTACGAGCAAGTGGTGCCGCGCGAGAATGACAAACGGCTGACGATCGCCCTCGATCAATTACTTCCCGCTGTTCGTCGCGTGTCCATCCTGTCGAGTTCGTACACGCATCAAGTTCGCATGATGCTGCAGGATGGTAGTCTCGAGTTGACGGCGTCCAGTCAGGAAATCGGCGGCGAGGCCCGAGAGGTGATCCCCGGAGACTACAGTTCCGAGGCACTCGAGGTTGCCTACAACGCGCACTATTTCATGGAGATTCTACGCAAGATCGGGTCAGATGAAGTAATCATCGACATGCGAGACTCGGTGACTGCGGCCGTCGTTCGACCGGGAGAGCAACTCGATGGCGAAGAGCTTTTCTATCTGCTGATGCCAATGCGTCCGAGCGCTTGAAGGAAATCGCGATCCATAAGAGATAGGCGCAGTGCAGCTACGACAGTTGTCGCTGCGGCCCTTTCGCAATTTCGCACGTATCGACCTGGAGTTCGCCGAAGGTGGCGCAATCATTGTCGGGGCAAATGGTCGCGGAAAGAGCAACATCCTGGAAGCGATCTGTTATCAGTCCATCGGCAAGTCGATTCGTGGGGCTCGCGACCATGAGGCTGTGCCCCACGGCGAGGGGCACTTCGACATCCGTGGAGACTGGCAGCAGGGCCAACGCCGGCATCCGTGCCGGGTTTTCTACGGGGCAGACGACGGCAAGCGTGTCTTCTTAGACGAGGCACCGCTTCCGCGGGTCTCTGATCTGGTTTCGCATTTTCAGACCGTCTACTTTGCACCACAGGACGTGGCACTCGTCTTACAGTTCAGCGCCCAGCGCCGACGTCTGCTCGACATCGTCTTGTCCCAAGCTGACGCGGTGTATCTTAAAGCACTACAGACCTATCAGCGATTGCTGACACAGCGTAACCACTTCCTGCGCAGTCTTGGCCATCGTGGGGTGGATCCGACCGAACGCGAGGTGTGGGATGCCCAGTTGGCAAAACCCGGAGCGTTGCTGCGACACCATCGCCTGTTGGGTCTGGTCGAAATCATGCCAGATTTCGCCCGTCAGTACGACGTCTTTTCAACGGGCCAGGAAACGGCCGGCCTACTCTACGCGGATGAGGTCATTGAATCCAATCCCGACGAGATACCGACGCGGGACCAGTTGGAAGCAACGTTCCGCCAGCAATTGCGTGACGGATTTGAAAAAGAGCGACACGCGGGGCACACCCTCAACGGCCCCCATCGCGACGGTTTTGTTTTCACGATAGATGGCGAGGCAGCTGACGCATTCGGGTCACAGGGTCAACAAAAGAGCGTCTTATTGTCATGGAAGATGGCAGAGTTGCGCTTGCTCGAACGCCGAAAGGGTCAACAGCCTCTGCTGTTGCTCGACGATGTGTTCTCCGAACTCGATCCGATCCGATCGGCGCATCTGATCGAGATGGTAGAGGATTTCGACCAGGTGATTCTCACCGCACCCAGACAGCCGCAAGAGTCGCTTGGTGACCGATACGCACGGATCGACCTGGAATGAGTGAAATCGACGACCGCCTTGAGCCCAACGCGGAAGCGGTCGGTGCCCTGCTCAAGTCGGTGCTCTCAGATCTGGGTGTGGATGACAAGCTGCAGGAATGTCGCGCCCTGCTGGCTTGGGAGGAAGTCGCCGGTGAAAGCCTGGCCGTACAGGCTCAAGCGCTGGGTGTTCATCGTGGAAAACTGCAACTGGCGGTGTCTTCGGCAGTCTGGCGGACACACCTGAGTTTCTCCAAGCAGCAATTGCTGGATCGAATCAACCAGCGCCTGGGCGAGAAGGTCCTGAAGGACCTCGTATTCGTCTCCCGCCGTCCGGCCGAACGCGGCCGACGCAACGACCGTTGAGCGAGGATACACAGCGAATGTCGGAAGTCAACAACGAGGTGACACCAGCGCAGCAGCAGGGCAATGGTGTTGACTATACGTCCGATGCGATCCAGGTCCTCAAAGGCCTTGAGGGGGTCCGCAAACGACCGGCGATGTACATCGGCGACACCGGCGAGAATGGTCTGCATGAACTGGTCAAGGAAATCGTCAACAACAGCGTTGATGAAGCCATGGCGGGTCGCTGCAGTCGAATCGAAGTCTGCGTGTTGGCTGACGGATCGGTACGCATCACCGATGACGGTCATGGTATCCCCGTGGGCCAGCATGAAGGCGAGGGCAAGTCGGGTGTCGAGGTGGTGATGACGATGCTGCATGCCGGCGGCAAGTTCGACAAGAAGGCCTATCAGGTCTCGGGTGGACTGCACGGCGTGGGCGCCAGCGTCGTCAACGCGTTGTCCGAGTGGCTCATCGTAGAGGTGCACCAGTCGGGGAAGATTCACCAGCAGCGTTACTCTCGTGGTGAACCGCAGAGTGGCCTCGAGATCATCGGAGATACCGATTCGACAGGCACCATCATCTACTTCAAACCTGACTCGGACATCTTCGAGACGGTCGAATACAAATGGGAGATGATCGCCCACCGTCTCCGAGAGCTGGCTTTCCTCAACAAGGGGCTGGAGATCGGCGTTCGTGACGAACGAACCGACCAGAGTGAAACCTATCTGTTCGAGGGCGGTGTTGTTGAGTTTGTCAGCTTTCTCAACGAAGGCCGCAGTAGTCTGCACCCAGACCCCATCTATCTGGAGGGCGAACGAGACGGGGTCGGTGTCGAGATCGCCATGCAATACAACGACTCCTACCAGGAGACCGTGTTCACCTACGCGAACAACATCAAGACCGTCGAGGGTGGAACTCACCTGGTCGGGTTCCGTGCCGCGCTGACGGCGACACTGAATGCCTATTCCACACGTGAGAACCTGCTAAAGGATGTGAAGTTTGCCCTGGCCGGTGAGGACACTCGCGAGGGACTGACGGCCGTGGTCAGCGTCAACGTGCCCGAACCACAATTCGAGGGACAGACGAAGGGAAAACTGGGCAACAGTGCCGTGAGGGGGCTGGTGCAATCCATGACGTCCGATGCGTTGAACACGTATCTGGAAGAACACCCGGATGTGGGCAAACGCATCATCGCCAAGATCGTGGAAGCGGGTCGTGCCCGCGAGGCGGCTCGCAAGGCACGCGAGCTGACCCGGCGCAAGGGGATCCTCGACGGCGGATCTCTGCCAGGCAAGTTGGCCGACTGTTCCAACCGCGACCCCGAGTCGAGTGAGATCTATCTGGTTGAAGGTGACTCGGCCGGTGGGTCGGCGGCGATGGCCAGAGACCAGAAGTTCCAGGCCGTCCTGCCCATGTTCGGAAAACCACTCAACGTCGAGAAAGCGCGTATCGATCGCGTCCTTGGCAATGACAAGCTGTTGCCGCTGATCTCGGCCCTCGGCATCGGAATCGGCGAGGACTACGACTTCACCCGCCTCCGCTATGGCAAGGTCATCATCATGGCCGACGCTGATGTCGACGGCAGTCACATCCGCATCCTGCTGATGACATTTTTCTTCCGCTACATGCGTGAGCTCATCGAGACGGGCAAGTTGTTTCTTGCACAGCCGCCGCTGTTTCTGGTGAAACGGGGCAAGCGTGAACTCTACGCTTTCAACGAGCAGCAGCGTGACGAACACGTGAACGAGATGAAGGGCGAGGGCGACAGTCGTGGCATCATGATTCAGCGATACAAGGGTCTGGGCGAAATGAACCCAGAGCAATTGTGGGAGACGACGATGGATCCCGACCGGCGTACGCTGCTCCAGGTTGCCATCGAGGACGCGGTGGAAGCAGAGCACATGTTCACCCTGCTGATGGGAGAACAGGTTGAGCCCCGCCGGGCCTTCATCGAAGAGCATGCCCTCGACGTGAAAAACCTCGATATATAGAACAGCGCCGCGACCGACCCGACTGTACCAATTCTACTGCGCGGCAATCCTACTCCAACGACTCAAGACGACTCCTAGAGCATGGCTGAAGAACAAGACGCAAGAATCATCCCAGTAAACGTTGAGGACGAGCTCAAGACGTCGTTCATCGATTATTCGATGAGTGTCATCATGGCGCGGGCCTTGCCCGATGTGCGCGATGGGCTCAAGCCCTCACAGCGTCGGATTCTGGTGGCGATGAACGACCTGAACCTGGCCCCAGGGCGTGGCTTCCGGAAGTGCGCGAAAATCTCCGGCGATACCTCTGGCAACTACCACCCCCACGGCGACCAGGGGGTGTACGATACGCTCGTGCACATGGCCCAGGATTTCCGCCTTCGGTATCTGCTGGTAGATGGCCAAGGAAACTTTGGCTCTATTGATGGGTACCCGCCAGCGGCTATGCGATACACGGAAGCTCGCATGAGTCATCCGGCGGTAGAGATGTTGGCCGACATCGATCGTGACACGGTCGACTTCGTGCAGAACTACGACGAAACGCGCGAAGAACCGTCCGTTCTGCCATCACGTTTCCCCAACCTGCTGTGCAATGGCTCCAATGGCATCGCTGTGGGAATGGCGACGAAGATCCCGCCCCACAACGTAACCGAAGTGTGTTATGCGCTGACGGCCGTCATCGACGACCCGGAGATCACCATCGATGCGCTGATGGAACACATCAAAGCGCCCGATTTTCCCACCGGTGGTGTCATCTATGGGATTCAGGGAGTCCGGCAGGCGTACCGTACGGGTCGTGGCATCGTCCACATGCGGGCCCAGACCCACGTGGAAGATCAGCGCGACAAGCGCGAACGGATCATCGTTACGGAGATCCCCTTCCTCGTCGACAAGTCGACTCTGCTAGAGAAGATGGCCGATCTGGTTCGTGGCAAGGTCATCGAAGACATCGCCAACATCCGCGACGAATCTGGGCGCGATGGCCTGCGCATCGTCATCGAGCTCAAGCGGGATGCCCATTCCGAGGTGGTGCTCAATCAGCTCTTCAGCCACACCATGCTGCAGCAGAGCTTCGGCATCAATGCGCTGGCGATCGTCAAGGGTCGACCTCAGCTGCTCAACATCAAGCAGATGCTGGAGCACTACATCGAGCATCGGCACGAAGTGGTCATCCGTCGATCACGCTTCGACCTGGCAAAAGCAGAAGCACGTGCCCATGTGCTGGAGGGCCTGCGCATCGCGTTGGACAACATCGACGAGATCATCCAGCTGATTCGTGGCTCGGCGAATCCGGATGAGGCCCGTACGAAACTGATGGATCAGTTCACCCTTTCCGAGATTCAGGCACAAGCCATCCTGGCCATGGCGTTGCAGCGGCTGACAGGACTGGAACGGGAGAAGATCGAAGAGGAATACACCGGCCTGATGGAGACCATCGAGCATCTTCGCGCGGTACTGGCGAGTAACGAGATGCAGATGGGGATCATCCGAGATGAGGTCGCCGACATCCACGAGCGTTTCGGTGACGAGCGCCGTACCGAGATCGTCTACGCCGCTGAAGAGTTCGACATGGAAGATCTCATCACCCGCGAAGACATGGTCGTGACCATTTCGGGTCAGGGGTATATCAAACGCATGTCCCCTCGGGCCTATCGCACGCAGGCTCGAGGTGGTCGTGGTGTCACCGGCATGCGCACGAAGGACGAGGATTTCGTAGAGCGACTCTTCATCGCTTCGACCCACTCCTACATCCTCTTCCTCACCGCCCGGGGCCGTTGCCACTGGTTGAAGGTTTACCGAATCCCCGAGGGTGAACGGACATCACGGGGTCGCCCCGTCGTCAATCTCATCCAACTGGAAGAGGGAGACGAGATTCGTGCGGTTGCGCCCGTCGACGAATTCGTGGACGATCGATTCCTGTTTACGGCGACCGAAAAGGGCATCGTCAAGAAGACGGTACTGTCGGCTTACGGGAACGTGCGTCGCGATGGAATCATCGCGCTCAAGATCCAGGATGACGATCACCTGATCGGTGCTGCCCTCGTCGAACCGGGACAGGATATCCTGCTGGCCACTCGAACCGGAATGGCCGTGCGTTTTGGCGAGGCCGACGTGCGTTCCATGGGACGGGTGTCGACGGGTGTGAAGGGAATTCAGTTGCGTGGCGATGACGTGGTGGTCGACATGGTCGTGATCGGCGACGATCCGGCATCACTGCTAACACTGTGTGAGCACGGGTATGGAAAACGGACGCCGAGCACGGAGTATCCCCGGATTCGGCGCGGCGGCAAGGGGGTCATCGACATCAAGACTAGCGAGCGGAATGGGCCCGTGGTCTCGAGCAAGTTGGTCGCCGAAGACAACGAGATCATGATCGTCACGCAGAACGGGATCATGATCCGTCTGCCCGTGGAGGGTATCTCGCAGATCGGCCGCAACACCCAGGGCGTGCGGGTGATCAATGTTGATGACGAAGACCGTGTCATCGATATGACGTCCGTGGTGGTTGAAGATGAGGAGTCACCAGACGACTCGATGCAACCAGAGCAAGACGCTGGGTCCGGTGACGTAATGGAGGCTCCTGACGACGAGGAACCGTTGACGGAGTAACCGGCTGAAAAGCTCGGCCATCGCTGTAGATGCCTTTGTTTACAGCCGGTTAGGCCGCACGCAGAAGCGGGGTAACCGTTGACGAGCCGGAGGAGCGCCGTTTATATTCTGCTGAGTCCGCGAGATGTTTCAGCGGGTCGTGCTCCGGGTTGAAGACGGGCGAAGTACACCGTCTTCTGACCGCGCACCGGAGGGCTAGACCTAATTGGTAAGGCAGCGGTCTTGAAAACCGCCGGGTTCACACCCTTGTGGGTTCGAGTCCCACGCCCTCCGCCAGACATGTGAGACACGGAACCGTCAACGCTGCGGAACCCAGCTCGGCAGTGCACCAAGCCGGAGAGGTGACCGAGTGGCCGAAGGTGGCAGCCTGCTAAGCTGTTGTAGGGGGTAACTCCTACCGAGGGTTCGAATCCCTCCCTCTCCGCCAGTGTTGTTGTTTGCCCTCTCGTTCAATGGTAGGACACGTGCCTCTGGAGCACGCTATCGGGGTTCGAATCCCTGGGGGGCAGCCACATTCCCGGTTCATAATTCATTCGAACCGGCAACTGACGAAGTCTCCGCTGCATTCGTAGCGGAGACTTTTTCTTGCATCCAAAGCCTAGCCTGTGTCGACACCGGTGGGCTCCAAGCTCTTGCGCTGTTTCTACAATCTTTTCGGTGCCGCCGTACTCCCCCGAGTTGCCGCGTGAAACATTATTTGGAGGGACTTTTCCTTGAACCATCGAGGCGTGTACCTGGTAGCTCTCATCCTGTCGGCAACGGTCGCTATGGCTGGCGTAGACTCGTATGTCATCGGCAAGACTCATTCCTCCGTCGATTTCAGCATTTCCTCACTTGGTGAGCAAGATGAAGGGCACCTTTGGTGATTTCAGCGGCACCATCGTCTATGACGCGGCTCATCCTGAACAAAGCCGTTTCACCGATACCAGCGATGTGTCGTGTATCGATACACAGAACGAGCGCCGCGACGGGCATCTGCAGAGCGCCGACTTCGTCGATGTCGCAAACCATCCATCGATCAGCTTCGTATCGATTGGTGTCAAGAAAGTGGCCGACGGGCAACTTCACGTCGTCGGAGATCTCACAATGCACGGTGTGACTCAGTTAGTGACGATTCCCGTCGACATCCTCGGAACCGGAACCAACCCGATGAATGGCAAGAAGCAGGTCGGGCTGGTCGGCGACCTCACGAGCAAGGCGTCGGAGTACGGTGTAAATAGTTGGGAGAACTTCAAAGCCGTCCTGGGAGACGAAGTGACGATTGAGATCGTCGTGGAAGCCAACGCCGGATAGCAACTGGCCAGAGCCCTTGTCTGTCTGTTCGAATAGGCCACCCTAACATGATCTGAGGGTGGCCTGATTCGTCCGTCCACAACTGTCGTAACTGACGGCCACAATTGACAATTATGCGGGTCGCCCATATCCTCGCAGACCATGGACGAGCGCCGTACAGACGGAGTCATCGCATGGGCGCTGATGGCGCCGGCGCTTGTCGTTCTCGGCGTCTTTGGCATTTTCCCCATCTTCTATGCCTTTTTCGTCAGTCTCCATCGCTGGCGCATCAAGAAGGCAGATTTCCTCGGGTTCAATCACTACCTGCGAGCCCTTGGTAACCCCTATGACCTGTTGGGTCTGCTGATAGGTCTCGGTCTGGTCTGGATCGGGACGCGTTGGCTCTCGCGTCGATCGCGACTGCGCATCGCATCAGGCTCGGTCGTTTTTCTCGGCGGAGCGTGGTTGGCTCTCCATTGTTTACTGACCATGGCGGACGGTGGAGACGGGCGCCTGTTCAACGCGTTCAAAGTCACCCTTTTCTACTCGCTGGGTACGATCCCTCTTGAAGTTGTCGGGTCTCTCTTGCTGGCCACACTGCTGTTCAAGATCGCCACGGCACGCAGCTTCTTTCGCGTCCTGTTCTTTTTGCCCTACATCACCCCGATGATCGCCACAGCCGTCGTGTTCAGAACCATCTTCAGCCCAAACCCTTCCTCTCTGGCGAATCGTTTCTGGGCGCTGGTTGGCAGCGAACCCCAACGATGGCTCTATGACAGTCGCAGCATCGTCGCTCTGGCCCTGCAGGGGATCGGTGTAGACGCCTATCCGGACTGGGTGAACACTCTGTTCCCCAGCCTGTCGCTTGTATGCGTCCTGCTCTACAACATCTGGGTTTACATCGGCTACGACACAGTCATTCTGCTGGCGGGTCTAAGCGCAATTCCTCGACACTACTTTGAAGCTGCTGCCATCGACGGGGCAAACACATGGCAGAGCTTCAGACATGTGACGCTGCCTCTGATCTCTCCGACCCTCTTCTTCATCAGTCTCGTGGCTGTCATAGGAACATTCAAAGCCTTCAATCACATCTACATCCTGCGTACCGCAGGCGCCCAGGATACGGTCGATGTGGTGAGCATCCTGATCTTTGATCAGATCTACCAGTTTCACAATGCAGGATATGCTTCGGCGCTTGCACTCATCCTCTTTGTCACGATCCTCGTGCTGACGGTGCTGCAGAATCGACTGCTGGGCCGTCGAGTCTTCTACGGCGACTAAAGATGGCCAGCCCGCGTGCCCGTACCGTTCGTCGTGGCCTGATCTACGCAGCCCTTTCGGTGGCAGGCATGGCTGCATGCATTCCCTTTGTGTGGATGGTCTTCTCCTCCTTCATGACGCGAGGCGAGACGCTGCGCCGGGTATTTCTACCCGCCGACCTGCAGTGGAGCAACTACTCCAGTGCGTGGAGCGAAGAAGATTTCGGTTTGTATTTCGAGAATTCGCTCATCATTGCCGGCTTGACGGTGGCTGGGACGTTGCTGTTTTCCCTGACTGCGGCCTACCCGCTGGCGCGTATGCGTTTCCTGGGTCGAGAGACACTCTTTGTCCTGATCCTGGCGACACTGATGGTGCCAGAAACGGTGACGATGGTACCGAATTTCCTCACCGTGTCATGGCTGCACCGTGTCATGCCGGTGGCATGGATCAACAACTGGCCAGCCCTCACGATTCCGTTCATGACCAACGCATTCAGCATTTTTCTCCTGCGCCAGTTCATGCGAGGTATCCCCAACGAGTTGTGGGATTCGGCTCGCATCGATGGAGCCGGCCACGTACGGTTTCTATTCCAGATCGTGCTGCCCCTTTGCCGGGCTCCCCTCATGACGGTGGGGATGTTTACTTTCATCGGTTCGTGGAATGCGCTAGGGTGGCCTCTGCTGGTGACCAATACGCCTGCATGGCGGCCCATTGCGGTGGGGCTGCAGAAGTTCGTTACCGAGGCGGGTCCCGAAGTGCACCTGCAGATGGCAGGTGCCATGATCGCCACCGTACCCGTATTGGCACTCTATGGGCTGGTGCAAAAAGAATTCACCGAGGGAATCTCCATGTCAGGTATGAAAGGATAGATGAGGATACAGCGACGAATCTTGCGGCTCACCTGCGGTACGATGCTGGCCGTTCTGTCAGCGTGTGGGGGCGCGCCCGAGGCGCCATCGAGCGAGACGAGCTCAAATCTGGACGCGATCGATCCGACGGGTCAGAAGATCGTGTTCTGGTATCAGCACACGCGTCAGCGGGAAGAGGGATTGCAGGAGTTGATCTCTCAATTCAACCAGAGCAACGAATACGGGATTCACGTTCGTGGTGAATACGCGGGTGACTACGGCGACATCTACAACAAGATGATGGTAGGATTGCAGGGCGGGGAGGTCCCGGATCTGCTCGTGGCCTACCAGAATCAAGCCCGCGCCTATGCAGATGCCGACGGTGTGGTCGATCTGGCACCCTATCTGACGTCTCCAAAGTGGGGGCTATCGAATGAAGCACGAGCCGATTTCGTGCACGCCTTCATGCAGCAGGATCAGATCGACGGACAGCAGTTCGGTCTGCCGCCAAATCGGTCGATCGAGATTCTCTACTACAACGCGGACTGGCTCGAGGAACTAGGTGCTCACGAACCTCCCACGACCTGGGAGGCCTTCGCCCAACTGTGTCGCAAGGCGAGAGACCAGCCCTTTAGTGGCAACGCAGATTCTACACGGAGCCTCGGTTTTATCTACGAGGAGGATGCGAGTCGTCTTGCATCGATGGTGTTTTCTCGCGGCGGCGATTTCATGACGGCCGATGGTGGGGCCTATACCCTCGACACACCCCAGGTGCGTGCATCGCTGTCTCTGATGAAGCAACTGATCGAAGACAAGGCTGCCGAGATGATGGGCGAGCCTTACGGGGACCAACGCGAATTCGCCGCCGGTCAGTGCCTGTTTATTCTGCGTTCGTCCTCTGGATTGCCCTATGTCCAATCGGCGATTGACGCGGGACCCGGATTCGACTGGAAGGTGGCCGCACCTCCTCGAACGGTGTCGAAACCGGTGGTGAACTTCTATGGGGCCAGCGTTTCGGTGGGGGTTACGTCACCCGAACGACAGCTGGCGGCCTGGATCTTCTTGAAGTGGTTCACCGAACCGGCGCAGCAGGCTCACTGGGTCAAGGCGAGCAACTACTTTCCTGCCCGCAAGAGCACGGGAGAACTCTTGACCACCTACATCCAGGACAATCCACGTTATGGGATCGTCTACGAACTACTGGAGTTCGGCAAGCCGGAACCCTCTGTGTCGGGATACGAACCGGTACGACGGCTCGTGGCGCAGGCCGTGATCAAGGTCATGCAGGGAGGCGATATGGATGCTGCGTTGGCCCAACTACAAGATGAGGCTTCAGCCACCCTCGAAGACTACTAGCGGGAACCAGGCAGTGAAGGAAAATCGCTTGAGATCAATGCCAAAAGCAGGACTCCAATGAATGGACGCAAACCCAACGTCGTCGTCTTCTTCACCGATCAGCAACGTTGGGACACGACGGGCCTGCACGGGAACCCGTTGGATCTGACACCGAATCTCGATCGCGTGGCGCATGAGAATCTTCATGTGGCGCACTCCTTCACGTGCCAACCTGTATGTGGTCCGGCACGATCCTGTCTTCAGACAGGATTGTATGCCACCACAACCGGCTGTTGGCGCAACTCAATTCCCTTGCCACAAGACAGCAGAACACTCGCTCACTATTTCGCCGATGCTGGTTACGACACCGGCTACATCGGCAAGTGGCACCTCTACGACACGGACAGCAAGGGACCTGTACCTGCCGATTGGCGGTTTGGGTACGACCACTGGCTGGCGTCAAATGTTCTTGAGTTCACCTCTGACGCGTACGATACCGTCCTGTATGACAACGACGACGAAAAGATTCGGCTTCCGGGGTATCGTGTCGACGCGGTGACGGACGCGGTCATTCGTTACATCGACGGGCATCAAGAGGATCCGTTCTTTCTGTTTGTCTCCTACATCGAACCCCATCACCAGAATCATATCGATGACTATCCCCCTCCCATCGGCTATCGCCAACGGTACACCGGAGGTTGGGTGCCACCCGACCTGGCAGCACTGGGTGGTTCGACGCATCAGCATCTTGGGGGCTACTATGGGATGGTCAAACGTCTCGACGAAGCCTACGGCCGACTTCAAGATGCGTTGACCAGTCTCGGCTTGGCCGATGACACGATCGTTCTGTTCACCTCCGACCACGGGAATCACTTCAAGACTCGGAATGGTGAATACAAGCGGTCGTGCCACGAGAGTTCGATTCGAGTGCCCACGGTCATGTCGGGTCCGGGGTTTAGAGGTGCCGGTCGTTTGCCTGAGTTGGTCAGTCTCATCGATCTGCCACCCACGTTGCTGGATGCGGCAGGCCTTCAAGTGCCATCTCAAATGCAGGGCCATTCGATCATGCCCCTCGTACGGCGCGATGCCGGTTCTGAAGGATGGCCAGATGACGTGTTCGTCCAGATCAGCGAGGCGCAGACGGGTCGGGCAGTGCGTACCCAGCGCTGGAAGTACGGAGTGAATGCTACCGGCACCGACCAGCCACCTACAGGTCGGGCGGATCGCTACGAAGAGCAGTATCTCTATGATCTCGACTATGACCCCTACGAACTGACGAATCTGATCGAGTCTGCTGCTCACGAGCCGGTGTTGCAGGTGATGGCTGATCGACTGCGCCGACGGATGGCTGACGCGGGCGAGGACATTCCAGAGATCCAGCCAGTTGTGCGAACCTCCAAAGGGCAACGGCGAGTCAGCGACCTGGAAGCAAGAATGTAGATCCGCTTCACCCGGAGTATCCTCCGACGAGAAGTTGGCCCCCCCCACCAACGAGAGAACACGAATGGCAGAAAAGATGAAAGTGGATCTGGCCGTCATCGGCGCAGGACCGGCCGGGCAGAAGGGTGCGATCCAGGCAGCAAAGGCGGGGAAGAGTGTCGTCATCATCGACAGGCTGGGTCTGTTGGGAGGCGCCTGTCTGAATCAGGGAACCATTCCTTCCAAGACCCTGCGCAGTGCCATCCTCGACCTGACCGGGTTTGTTCAGTCCGTCTACCACGGCACCGCCCTTCGTCAGGTGCAGGAGATTCCCGTCGACGAGCTGCGGCGTCGCCTCGAGCGCGTGATCACCGACGAAAACACCCTGTTGGCCGAGCAATGCGCGAACAACGGGATTCTCACCGCCTTCGGTACCGCCCGTTTCCTCGATCCTCATCACCTGGAGGTTGTCGATGCATCCGACCAAGTGATTCACAATATCGAGGCAGACAAAGTCCTCATCTCTACCGGATCCTCACCGCGGCATCCGATCGATCTGCCCGAGGGGACGGAGGATCTGTTCGTTGACTCCGATATCGTTTTCAACATGCAGAAGGTGCCCAAGTCACTGATCGTGCTGGGTGCAGGCATCATCGGTTGCGAGTATGCAACGATGTTCGCCGCCCTCGGCGTCGAGGTCTACCTCATCGATCGTCGCGATTCTCTGTTGCGCATGCTGGATGGGGAGATTGGCTCAAGTTTCGCCGAATACATCACGAAGATGCCGCACCTGACCATCGAACTCGGCGTCGGCATCGAGCGGTTGCAACGATCGGACAAAGGCGAAGCGCAGATCGTGCGCACCGACGGAGGGACACTCGAGGCAGAATGTGTGTTCTACTCTATGGGTCGTATTGCCAACCTCGACGGTCTGCATCTGGAGAACACGGGGGTCGAGCGCGACAAGCTGGGGAATATCACCGTCAATCCCCTGTTTCAGACCACCGAACCCAACATCTATGCCGCAGGCGACGTCATCGGCCTGCCGTCCCTAGCATCGACGTCGGTCGAGCAGGGCCGCCTGGCGGTGCGCAATGCGTTTCTCCTGCGCAGCCATCACTTTCCCGATTTCTTCCCCTATGGCATCTACACGATCCCGGAGATCTCCGCCGTCGGGCCCACGGAGGAAGAGCTGCGTGAACAGGGCGTTCACTTCGAGGTGGGTCGGGCACACTATGCTGAGATCGCTCGCGGCCCCATCGCCGGGGACACGGAGGGGATCATCAAGATCCTGTTCCATCGCGAGACGCTCGAGGTGCTCAGTGTCCACATCATCGGCACCCATGCCACCGAGCTGATCTCACTTGGGCAGATGGCGCTGAGCCTGCGCGTCCGGATCGACTACTTCGTCGACACGATCTTCAACTATCCCACGTTCGCCGAGGGATTCCGCATTGCAGCGTTGAACGGACTGAACAAACTCGACGACAGCCTAAGCGCGAAGTGGTCTTAGGCATACAGGGCCAACACGGGATAAAGACCGATGGCCGTTGATCCAGTGTAGAGCAGCGGTCATCGTCGCTTCCACAGCGACGTCAGTATGACCTAAACGGCAAGCAGGCGTGTGCGGAAGTGGTCGACGAGGTCGAGTTCGCTGGTGCAACTCGGACAGGCCAGGTGTGGCGTCTTGCGACCATCGACGAAGGTAAATCCCGTCGATTCGGCAACTCGCTGCAACTCATCGACTTCGCCGTCGGCCTCCTCACGGGCGTCAACTGCGTCCCAATCCACAGCACGAGACACCGTCTCGCCGTAGACCATGCCCTTTGGTAGATACACTTTGAAACGCTCACCGCAGGCACATCGATACGATAGACCCAGAGCCACGGCTCCGTCCTCTCTTATAGAGGCAGGGGTTGGGTGATGCCCCGAATGGTCAATCACCAAAGGCGTGGACAACCAGGTGGGGATAACCTCCGGCAGGATAGCCAGAGTTTGGCGGTGACCGGCGATGGACGGGTCGTGGTTCAGGGAAGAGCTCCCGTTCAGCCCGAAGATAGCACCTTCGCCTCGATCGCGTTACAACCATTTCTGAGGCGAAGCGGGCCATGTTTAAGTGGCACTTTCAGTTGCCATCGCCCCCGGCAGGGTCTACGACTGAGAAAGCCACGTTCCCAAGATCACCATTTCTGCGTATGTTCGTGCAGGTGGTGAAACCATGCTCGATCGACAGACATTCACCGGCCCCTGGGCCGGTCTGCCCGTTGCCTGGTCGGAGGACGATACCTTCGACGAGGAGACATTTCGTGCCGACGCGGCGCGCTGCTGCGAGGCAGGGATTCCGGGTGTGTACTCCGGAGGGACTACCGGTGAGTTCTACGCGATAGAACTCGACGAGTTTCAACGAATCGCCGGATGCCTGATCGACACATGTCACCAGCACTCCCGCCCAGCGATGATCGGCTGCACGTCCACCCACACACGTGGGGCCACAAAGCGGGCAGAAGCGGCCGCCGAGATGGGGGCGGACGCCATTCAGGTTGCCCTACCTTTCTGGCTGCAAGTCGGCGAGGAACAGGTGGTCCCGTTCTTCCGGGACGTCGCCCGGGCTGCCGGCGATCTGCCGTTGTCCATCTACGAAACGACACGTGCCAAAAAGGTGCTCACCCTCGCTCAACACAAAGCGATCAAGGATGCAGTGCCGGGGTACGTCGTGGTCAAGGCGAACCAGGGCACCATCGGCTCGACCGTCAAAGGCTGCGAAGAGTTGTCAGCTTTCGTCAACGTGTTTGTGTCGGAGCATCGATGGGCCCAGTTGGGCCCCGTGGGTGCAGCCGGCTGCTGCAGCGCGCTGGTATACTGGAATCCTCGCATCATGCTGGAATTGTGGGAACACGTGCGGCAGGGCCGGTGGGATGCGGTGGAAGCGATGGCGCCCAAGCTGACCTCGTTGAGCGAGTTCCTCTCGGCCCAATTCGCACCACGAGGATTCACCGATACCGCCTACGACAGGATGGGAGGACGCGCGAGCGGGTTCCTGCGGACCAGCTTGCGCAACCGTGCACCCTACCCCAGTGCAACACTGGAAGATGTCGAGCGGCTACAAGCGTGGTACGAAGAGCACTTCCCGGAAATGCTGCAGTTGTAGTATTGTTTCTGTCCGTCCCTTCCGCCTCAATTCACACAACGATCTCATGAAGACAGCCAAGTTTGGCGGCAGTTCTCTGGCGTCCTCCGAGCAGATCCGCAAAGTCTGCGACATCATCACTGCCGATACGGCTCGCCGACTCGTCATCGTCAGCGCACCCGGCAAACGAACGTCCCAGGATACAAAGGTCACGGATCTGCTCATCGAGGCGGCCGAGGCGCGCCTGGCGCACCGCGAGGGTACCGCCCAGATGGAGCGGGTGGAAGAGCGATTCGTCGAGATCTCCGATGGACTCGGTCTGGCCACTGCAGATGTGGATCCCATCGTAGATGATCTGCGCCAACGCCTGAGTGCGCCGATCGACGACGAAGGTCTCTATCTGGATACGATGAAGGCGGCCGGCGAAGCCAATTGTGCGCGCCTCACGGCAGCATTCCTTCGCCATCAGGGGGCCGATGCGCACTACATCGATCCGGGCGAAGCGGGCATGATCCTGTCCGATGAGCCCGGCAATGCGCGCGTGCTACAACCCTCGTACGGGAAACTTCGAGCCCTGCGTGACCGCTCCGGGATCACCATTTTTCCAGGTTTCTTCGGGTATACGGAGGCGGGCAGACTCGTCACGTTTCCCAGAGGAGGTTCCGACATTACAGGCGCGATACTGGCAGCGGCCATCGATGCAGAGTTGTACGAAAATTTCACCGATGTGGACTCCGTCTTCGCCGCCAACCCAAGACTCGTCGATACACCCAGAGCGGTGGCCGAGATCACCTATCGAGAAATGCGGGAGCTGTCCTACGCCGGATTCTCGGTGTTCCATGACGAGGCACTCGAACCGGTGGTGCGAGCGGGTATTCCGGTGGCGGTGAAGAACACGAACAACCCTGACGCATCGGGCACGCGAATCGTCCCGACCCGAATGATCGGTGACACGCCCGTGGTCGGCATCGCAGCGACGGCCGGATTCTGCACGATCTATGTCAGCCGCTACCTGATGAATCGCGAAGTCGGATTCGGCCGCCGTTTGCTGGAGATCTTCGAAGACGAAGCGATCCCGTTCGAGCACACGCCGTCGGGCATCGACAACCTATCCATCATCGTGCGCGAAGAGTGGTTCGATCATGCCGCCGAAGAGAGGGTGCTGCGTCGGATTCGCCATGAACTCGACGCCGACGAGGTTTCCGTAGAACGCGGCCTGGCACTGGTCATGGTTGTAGGGGAAGGGATGAGCCACACGGTGGGTCTGGCTGCCCGGGCAACAGCGGCATTCCACAAAGCTCAGGTGAACATCGAAATGATGAACCAGGGCTCGAGCGAAGTAAGTATGATGTTCGGCGTAAAGGACCACGACGTGGACGACGCGGTCCGCTCTCTCTATGCCGAGTTCTTCCCCCCCATTTCCTGAGCGAAAGGTCGTCTCCCCATGCGGCGCATCGTCGATCTGTCCTGCTGGCTGACAGCTGTGTTGTTGCTCACCGTGTCTCCCATGGCCCTGGGCGCCGATGAGGCCGCCGAAGCCGACGAGGAGGCCACTGAGGACGTCGCCGAAGAGGAGGACGAAGAAGAAGAAGACAAGGGTCCCACCTTCGCTGAAACCGTCAAGGGGTACCGTCATCTACCCGGTCTGTTCGATCTATATATAGACGACGAGGAGAACAAGGTTCTTTTCGCCCTCAAGCCAGATCAATTCGGCGAAATCTTCCTGTGCAACGTCAGTCGCACGCAAGGGGATGGGTATTTCTTCGACGCGGCTTCCACCGTCGACCTCGGAATCTCCTGGGGCGGCATGCCCATGCGTTTCGACCGCGTGGGCAAAACCGTCTACTTCAAGCATCCGAATGTGTATTACCGGGCTGAACCCGACGCTGCCATTCGTCGAGCCGTCGATCGGCTGTCCGACTCCGTGATGGGAACCGGAACCATCGAGGGGCAGCCCCATCCCGAAACCGGGGCTGTCTTGTTCGATCCATCAGGTATGTTCGTACAGGACATCGCCATGATCGGCTTCATCTTCACCCAGATCGACGATGTCTCGTACTCGATGGATGGAGGGATGAGCTATTTCAGCGAGCTGGCGAACTTCCCCATGAACACCGAGATCGATGTGGTGCTCACCTTTACCACATCGTCGCCGAAGATCGTGATTCCCACCTTGCCGGACTCGCGATCCTTCCAGCATATCTACCACTACAGCCTTTCACGCCTGCCTGAGTCTGATTTCGCACCACGTCTGGCCGATGACCGGGTAGGTCACTACCTGACCATGTATCAGGACTATTCGTCGGTCCTGACCCACGATCCGTATGTGCGCCATGTGACACGATGGCATCTGGAGAAGGCGGAGCCCCGTTTCAAGGTCTCCAAGCCGAAGAAACCGATCGTATTCTGGCTCGAAAACTCGGTGCCCGTCGAATACCGAGATGCAGTTCGCGAAGGAGTCCTGCTGTGGAATGATGCGTTCGAGCAGATCGGATTCGAAGACGCCATCGAGGTGAAGCAGCAGCCAGATGACGCAGAATGGGACGCCGCCGATGCACGTTACTCGACCATCCGCTGGATCGTGCAGCCCGGTCGCGGCTACGCGGTTGGCCCCTCGCGGGCCAATCCCTTTACAGGCGAGATCTACGACGCCGACATCCAGATAAGTGCTGACTATCTGCGCTACGCCTATCGCGAATTCACCGAATTGGCCGATCCGCTCTCCCGTCGGCAGGCGATCGGTGATTCCATCGCTGCTGCCCTGGGATTGCTGGGGGATCCCACGATGGTGTGCAGGTTGGCTGATGAGAAGGTGCAAGAGGCCGCCTACGGCTGGCACGTTCTGAATGCGCGTGCCGGCGCCGAGGGGCTTGCCGATCCGGAAGCACAGCAATATCTCCGGCAGCTGATCATCGATCTGGTGGCACACGAAGTGGGCCACACATTGGGTTTGCGTCACAATTTCAAGGCTAGCACCATTCACAGCCTGGCAGAGCTTCACGATCCAGAGACGATCCGTCGTGAGGGGATCTCGGGCTCCGTGATGGACTACAATCCGGTCAATCTTGCCCCGGATGGTCACCCTCAAGGTGACTACTACATGACGGATCTCGGGGTCTACGACTACTGGGCCATCGAGTACGCCTATCGCCCCTTCCTCGATAGCGAGAATGAACCCAAACAGTTGAGCCGCATTGCTTCGCGTGGCGCCGAACCCGACTTGGCCTATGGTACCGACGAAGATGCCTTCTACGACGCCCGTGGCATCGATCCTCGCGCCACCCGCTACGATCTGCGCGATGATCCCATCGCCCACTACCGCGACCTGGTCGCCATCTCCGACGAATTGTGGTCCACGATGGAGAGTCACTTTGAGAAAAAGGGTGAGCGGTATCAGACACTGAGCCGAGTTTTCGGCTGGGGATTTCGACCCTACACACGCGGCGCCGGCAATGTTTCTCGTTTCGTGGGAGGCATCTATCACCATCGCGATCACATCGGCGATCCGAAGGGGCGACCTCCCTTCGTCCCGGTGCCGGCGGCGCGCCAACGCGAGGCGCTGGCTTTCATCACCGAGCACGTGCTGGGGCCCGATGCCTTCAATTGGTCCCCCGAACTGCTGAGCAAGCTGGCGCCCGAGCGTTGGCAGGATTTCACCTGGTCACAGTACTACAAGACCGGCCGGATCGAGATGCCGGTCCATCAGATTGTGGCCAACATCCAACGTCAACCGCTCAACCGATTCTACGATCCCACGCTGCTGCAGCGATTGCAGGACCTGGAGCTTCGATTCGCCAGCGATGAAGAGCCTTTCACGATGACAGAATTATTCTCGACGCTGCGCGCCTCGATCTGGGCTGAGGCGATCGCCGGAACACCCATCAACAGCTTCCGTCGAAATCTGCAGCGAGCACACCTGGGGCACCTGGGACAGCTCGTCCTGAATCCATCGGCGGCGCCAGCCGATGCACGGAGTCTGGCCCGAGCGGACCTGCTCGCCATCGCGGAGGCCATCGGGACGGCGGATCACGCGCAACCGATGGACGCTGTGACGGCGGCTCATCTCGAAGAGACGACGGCGCAGATCTCAGCCATTCTCGAAGCGGGCTATCAGCGACAATAGAGGAGACGATTCCTCCGCTGAACTGGCACACACGCCGACAGCGCCTCTCAACCTGAATCCATCGGACGGCTCACCGCAGACGCGGTGAGCCGCTTCGGTTATACTCCTCTCCCATGCTTCCCTATCCCCTGAGGCAACTGCGAGACGCGTGTGACACCGCGCCGTTGACGCCCAAGATCCTGTTCGTTCCGAGTCGGAGAGTCGGTCATCTTCTCACCGGATCTCTGGCACGCCACGGTGTGACGTGGACACACCTTCGGGTCACGACTCCCGTTGCGCTGGCCTATGAGTGGACGCAGGTCGAGATCGCGGTAACCGGTGGGCACAGACCCACCATCGACGAGCAATGGATGCTCGCCGGTGACGTGGTCACGACACATGCGGACGAAGTCAAAGCCTGCTACGGTACCCTGACCGCCTCCACGTCGCAGGTGCTACTCCAGACACTCATCGATCTGCGCCTGGCGGGCGTGACACCGAGCCAATTGCGCACGGCCGGCAAAGGGCAGGAGCCACTGAGCATCCTGTTGGATGCATATGAACAGAGACTGATGGTGATGGGTGGCTGGGATGATGCTCAGATTCTAGATCGGGCGGCGCAGACGGCCACCGCCTCGCCACCGAAGACCGACCAGCAGTACTTCATTCTCGACGAAACAGAAATGACCGTCCGGGATGAGGCCTTCCTTCGTGCACTGGCTGGCGAGAGCATCCAACGCATCGGTCGCATGGACTACGGCATCGACGTCCCCACCCGTTGGGCCCACCATCAACTGTCTCAACACTCGATCCCCGGGCACGATGCGAGCCATCGGGTGGCCCCGGAGGCCCCGGCGCCGATGCCCCGTTCGGCTCTGATTCAGGGCGATCTGTTTCTAGACGCACTTCTTGACCAGCGCCAACCTTCGCCGAGGCTACACCAAACGACAGAAGTGGAGGTGGAGATCGAGCCCGCAGGCCGCCTGCTGACGACGGGCCTACAGGAGCAAGGGGCAGATCGGCTCCGGCTCTGGCAGGCGACGGGACACGAGAGCGAAGTCCGAGCGGTTCTGCGCGACGTGTTGGATCACGGATTGGTTTTTGACGATGTGGAAATCGCCTTTCCTACCACACACGACACCTACCTCCCCCTCCTGTACGATGCGGTGAGTCGGCTCGATTTGCCTGTGGATTTCACCTGTGGAGTCCCCATCACGCTGACCAGAGCGGGCCGATGTTTGCGGGCCTTTCTCGATTGGATATCAGAAGGACTCGATGGGCACGTCCTCATCGCGGCCTTGCGTGCCGGCGACATTGCGTGGACCCCTGAGCAGGTGACCGTCGCCGAGGTGACCAGTTGGTTGCACCAGGGGCGGGTGGATCGTGGCCGCGACACCCTGTCACAGTCTTTACGACGGGTCGCTGCGACACGCTCAGGCAAGGCGGAGGATCTGCACGATCGGCTGAAGATGGCCGAGGAACACCTGCAGATGCTTGTGGACTTCGTGCCCGCTGAGACGGAGATCACCCTATCCGAGCTGGCGTGCTGTGCCCGCCAATTCCTGCAGGCGATGGCACCGGTGAATCAGACGGAGACGGAAGAAGAAACCGATCCGCACGGAGCTGTGCAGATGCTCTGCCGGCGACTGTCGGACATCGGTTCGGTGACGACCACTCAAGAGGCGCCGCAGGCCCGGCAATCCCAATGTCTGGCCGAGCGCCTGTTGTCGCTGCGCATTGATGCGCGCGAGCCATGTCCTGGTCGCATTTCGATAGCGCCGATTGCCCAGTCAGGATATTCACACCGGACTCACCTGTACATCCTGGGATTGGCCGAGTCCCACTTCCCCTCGCCCGTTTCTCCGGATCCGGCCGTCGACGACGAGGACCGGGCACGGTGGTCCATGCCGCAACGCCGTGAACGATCGCAGGGTGACACAGCGCACCTGATTCGACTGCTCGGCGGCGCACACCACGTCACCCTGAGTGCCCATCGATTGGTCTTGGCAGACGGGCGAGAACCCTTTCCGACGCCGTTGTTTTCACAGGTTGCCCGCCAGACTCAGATCCGACCGCTTTGGCAGAGGCCGATGGCGCAGAGGGGACTGGGGTGTGACGATCTGGAGAGCATGCTCGGGCAGCGATCTCGCCACGCCTATTCTGACATGGTGGCCGCAGCGTATCCAAACGCCTCTGCCGGCTTCGCGGCGAGCCGGGCGCGAGGCCGGGGGGTAACGCGCTTCGATGGCTGGATCGGGGCCGATGTCGATGCGTTCTCCACCATCGATGTCTGGTCGGCGCGAATGCTGGAGACGCTGGCCCAATGTCCCCGACGCTGGCTCTGGCAAGATGGACTCCGGCTCAACCTACCTGACGATGCCCCACGAGACCCCCGTCGATGGATCCAGCCCATGGAGATGGGTCTGCTCCTCCATGAGGTCTTCGCTGACTTCATGCGGTATCTGCGAGAACGAAATGAGATTCCCCGTGCAGATCACGCGTCGATCCTGACGTCGATCACCGACACGGCTCTGGAACGCATGCAGGCACAGATCCCGGTTCCACTGCACGCGGCTTTCAACGCGGACCGACAGCACATCGAGCGGGCTGTCGCCGTGTTCCTGCAAGCTGAAGCTGAGCGATTCGAAGCCACGGAGAAACGGCATGTGATGGAGGTGGAACGCCAATTCGGTGATCCGGATGATCCGGTGATGATTCAGATCGGTGCCCGCTCCATATCGTTGCGCGGTCGGATCGATCGGATTGACCATGTGTCCGACTCGGACACGTCTCAGGTCGAAATCTGGGACTACAAGACCGGGAGCACCTTTGGCTTTGATCCGTCCGATCTGCTCGCCGGCGGTCGCCGACTTCAATGGGTGCTGTACGCCATGGCGGCCGAGCAGTTTCTACCGGACAACTCGACCGTCACCAAAAGCGGCTACTTTTTCACCAGTGATCGCGGAGCCGGACAGCGCTTCGCTGCAGCGCCCCTTACGCGGTCAGATCTGGAGAGGGTGCTGGGTCCGTTGATCGAACTGGGTGACCGAGGTCTGTTTCCCTCCGTCCACAAAGCCGGGGCGTCTCAGCCATGCCGTTTCTGTGACTTTCGCCGAATCTGTGCTTCGGAGGCGCTCGATGGTCGTGGGTTGACGGACCGCCGTCAAACGATGGAGCAGTGGACGGGGCTCGTCGAAGGCTGGGCGCAGACCAAGACGGCGGGTCGGCAACAGGCCAGTCAGGTCATCGAGGCGCGGCTTGCCGAAGCGGGCGTGTCCGTGTCCGATGTTGGGCCTGCCGACGCGGTAGACGCCATCGAAGCATGGATCAACTCTTGAACGAACCGGCAGACCAAGCTGCGCGTCTGCGCATTCGCCAACAACTGGACCACAGTGTCATCTGTCTGGCCGGTGCGGGCGCCGGAAAGACTCACGAACTGGTCGAGCGCATGGTGGCCTGTATTCGCCACGGAACGTGCCAGGTGGAGGAGTTGGCGGCGATCACCTTCACACGCAAGGCTGCAGGTGAGTTGCGCGCGCGCTTCAATCAGCAACTACAATCGGCTCAGCTTGAGGCAGAGAGACAGCATGAGCTCGGGCTAGACGAGTTGCCGCCAGACAACTTGTCGCCAGATGAGCTACAGACCGACGAGATGTCGACCGATGGTGATCGTTCTGAGGCCCGTCGGCTTCAGCGGGCGGTGCGGCATCTCGATCGATGTAAGATCGGGACGATCCATGCTTTCTGTGCACGGCTACTGCGCCAGTATCCGGCGCGTGCACGCCTGCCGGCGGACTTCCACGAAGTGGAGGAACGCGAGGAACTGTGGCTGGCACGACAGGCATGGGATCAGTTCCTCGAAGCCCGATCGGCAGATGGTGATCGCCGGCTGCAAGCGATTGAAGACACGGGGCTGACGGCCGAACAATTCTACCGGTTCTTCCTCACGCGCAACCAGTACAGTGACCTGCCGCTGAAGCCCACGACACAAGCGCGTCCGGACCTGGAGGGCCCTACACAGCAGCTGTGTGAATTCGTCCACCAGGTGGCACAACAGATCCCTGAGGATCTGCCGGGAGAGCCGGACAGACTCATGGAGACGGTCACTCGACTGCAGCATCGGTTTGCCTTCGCCGCGCCCCAAACCGATGCAGATCGTGCCTTCCTCCTGCGAACATTCGATTCGTCCGCCGCGACGCAGGTGACCCTGAAGCGGTGGGGACCACCCGGCAGTCCCGAACAACACCTGGCCCGGTCACTGCGTGACTCACTGACGAAAGCTCTGCGGACGCAGGTCATTCAACCGGTTCTGGCCGCATGGCGCAGGTATGTCTACAGCCTGGCTGCGGAGTTTGTCGAAGAGGCCACATTGCACTATCGCCAGCTGCGGCGACGGCGAGGTATGCTGACGTTCAACGATCTGATGGAAACGACCGCCACGATGCTGCGCGACGATCTGGAGACACGTCGAAGCCTACAACAACGATTTCGAATCATCTTCGTCGACGAGTTTCAGGACACAGACCCACTTCAGGCGCAGATCCTTCTCTATCTGACGGGTCAGGAACTCACCGAACGATCGTGGCAGGGTCAGACCCCACGACCGGGTAGCCTGTTCCTCGTGGGTGATGAGAAACAATCGATCTATCGCTTTCGCCGGGCAGATGTCGATGTCTTCCGACACATGACCCAACGGTTGGAGGCCGGTGGGGGTGCGCCGATCGAATTGACATCGACCTTTCGCGCGAGTCCCAGACTCGCCCGCTGGTTCAACGACACCTTCGAAGGACTCTTCGAATCGCAGGACCTACGCTTCCAGGCCAGTTTCCGACGCCTCCATGCTCAACGGCAGGACGTTGCGGGCGGTGGCGTGTTTCGGTTGCGCAGTGATCAACCGAAAAAGAACCGGCAGGCATTGGTGGAAGCAGAGGCAGACAAGGTGGCTCGCTTCATCAGCGCCGCCATCGCCGGTGAGACTTCCCTCAATGGTGAGGATGCCGTTCTGGGTCCTGGCGCTGAGCCGGGAGACTTCATGATTCTCACACGAACACGTCGTTGGCTGGCGAACTACGGTCGCGCTCTGGAGCGATGCGGTCTGCCCTACGACATCACGGGGCCGGGGTCATTGCGTACTTCCGGTGAACTGAGGGCCCTCGTCGATGCCCTCGATTCTGTACTGCGCGCCGATGACGCCATCGCCCTGGTCGCGGTCTTACGAGGCCTGCTCTTCGGCCTGGGCGATGATGAGCTGTATGTCCTGCGTCAGGGGGGCTGGCGATTTCAGCTTGAAGACCCGATTCCGACCGACCTCGATCCGTCCATTTGGCAGCGTACGACACGGGCCATTGATCAACTGCTGCGGCTGCGCCACGACCTGCACATACGTCCTCCAGCAGCTGCACTGGAAAGATTCGTCGACGAGAGTGGACTTGCCGCTGTCGCCGCCGCAGAGGAGGGGGGGTCAGCACGGGCGGGGAATCTGCTGCGTGTGCTGTCGATGGTGCGCGACTGGCAATCGCGACGAGGGTTGGGTTGGGTCCAGATCGGCAACGAGCTGAGAGATCTGTTGGAGGCAGATGAGTTTCGGATCGAAGAGATGACCCTGGAGACGGGCCGGCAGGACGTCGTGCGGATCATGAATCTGCACCAGGCCAAGGGGCTGGAAGCGAAGGTTGTATTTCTCGTCGACCCGACCGATACCAGTGCTGAACGACACGGTGTCGATGTGCATGTCTCACGACTCGGCGAGCAGCCCTATCTGTCGATGGCCGTAACCAGTCAGGCTGGTCGCAAGCCGTGGGTCATGGCCGAGCCCGACGGCTGGGCGGAAGATGAGCAACTTGAAGAACGATACCTGGCAGCCGAGCAACTACGTTTGGTTTACGTGGCCGCCACACGTGCTGCCGATGTGCTGGTCGTCGGGCAAGGACCGACGCACAGCGGGCCTTGGAAGAGTTTGCATCTCGGGCTCCGTGACGTTGAGGATCTGCCAATTCCCACCGACGCACCACGAGCCGTCGTCGGGGACGCCGAGGGTAGAGGAGCAGTCGACTTGGCCAAGACACGACAGCGACGCCAAGACGGCTGGCAGCAGGCGGCCAGATCCTCGTGGGAACAGATCACAGTCAGTGACGCAGAGCTGTGGCCAGATTCACGACCAATCTCGCAACTAGACTCACACCCAGATTCTGGGCCGGGGAATGCTTCCGAGCTGGAATGGGGTCCCGATCTTGAACATCACGGTCGCGAGTATGGGCGGGTGGTCCATCGTCTGTTCGAGCAATGCATCCGAGGACTGCTTCCCACGGGCAAAGAACAGACGATCGAAACGCTGGCGAGCTCTCTACTGATGGAGCAGGGCGTGGCGGGTGAGCAGTTCGTGGCGCACGCGGTGAAGGCGGTGAAGGACTTCACGAACTCGCCCTTGTGGGAGCAAATCCAAGCCTCGACACAAGTCCACTGCGAGGTCCCCTACGCGAACGCGACGGTATCCAAAACGGGAAAGCGAATTGAACGTGGCGTGATTGACTTGGTGTTCGGCACCGAGACCGGCTGGCGTCTCGTCGACTACAAGACGCAACCGCTGAGGATCGATGCGGACGGTACACCCACCGACGAATCAGCTTCAGCGATGCTCAAGCGATACGAACATCAACTGTCGGCCTACGTCACCCACTGGGAACAGGTGACGGGACAACAGGTCAGTGGGGGATTGTGGCTGACGGCCCATGCATGTTGGCTGCCCGCGAGGGTCGATGACCGCAAGGCCAACACTCGGTAAAACCCAGCGACGGACACAGCCCTGGTCAGCTGTGGGCGACGGCCAACGGCTTCTTGCCGTTGCTTTCCTTCTGAAAACGATGTGCCACGACGGTGACGATCTTACGCGCCGCCTCAGGCTCCATGTTCGGTTCCTTGGAACGGAATCGTTCCAGGGCTTCCGTCTGCAGATCGTCCCAGGATGCGCCCGGATTCTCTTCGCTGACGGCAAAGAAGATGTTGTCCGCCAAACGCAACAGAGAGTCGGAGGACATTCGATTGCCGTTGGTACCGACCGTCAGCGCAGGATCGGGGCCGAGGGAATCCTCACTACGTCCCAATGCTCGAAGGATGCTGCGGGCGGACGTGGCCATATCGAACAGATGGGCCTCGATGATCTCCACGTCTTTTCCGTCACGCCGTACTTCCTGGGCCTTGGCGCGAACATTACCAGCCATGACGTAGAGAATCTCCGCGATTCTCAATGCCGAACGCTGTACCAGAAACTGGTAGATGTTGGCCAGTACAAGAACGATGACAACCGCGGCGAGAACGCCAGTGATTGCAGACATAGGGGAAGCCCTTTCGCGGCCAGCACAGGCGGTCGGGATGGAGCCAATGATGGAGAGACAACGCTGCCAGCCAGGCCGATCTGGTCATTTGGGGGTGACCAGTCAGCCGACAATTAGGGGTACGAACGCGCCGACCGCAAACAAAAAGCGCCACTCTTCCATTGGCGCGCGCCCGGCCATACATTCCCGACGCCGTGGCGAGTCGTGCTTTTTCGCTACAACTGCAATGGACCTCTTTCCACTTCCTCTGAGTTCTGACTGACCAGGAATCGCCTTGTTCAAGACGGTCAAGCCCCACGTGTGGGCCTTCGATGCGGAATGGGTCCCGGACCCTCAGACTGGACGGGAGGTCTATGGGTTGGCCGAGGAGACGGCCGTCGACGACATCGTTGAGTTGATGTATCAGCGCGGTGGGGCGACGGAGGAAGATCCACGACCCTATTTGAAGACGATCCTCTGCCGTGTGGTGTCGGTCTCGGCCGTGACACGCAGCGAAGAGGACGACACCGTCCGCGTGCAACTGACGTCGCTCCCGTCGTTCTCCGGTACTGGTGTTCAGGCGCTGCCAGAGGCTGAACTGATTCAGCGCTTTCTCGAGGGCGTGGGCCGAACCCAACCCCAATTGGTGGGCTACAACTCCGGTGGGGCGGATCTGAGGATTCTTCTGCAGCGAGGCGTTGCCCTCGGCGTTCAGGCGGGTGACTTTGCTCGACGACCTGACAAACCGTGGGAAGGGGTCGACTACTTCATCCCCAACGGTGATTGGCATGTCGATCTGCAAGAGATTCTTGCCGGGCGCAGTCGAGGCAGGCCCTCTCTACACGAACTGGCCGTCGCCAGTGGAATCCCCGGAAAACTCGATGTGGCCGGCTCCGACGTTCAGGATCTTTGGCAGGCAGGCCGAATCGAGCACATCGTGGCCTACAACGAGTGTGACGCCGTCACGACCTATCTGCTGTGGCTTCGGGTTGCCCATTTTGCCGGATTCTTCGATACCGATCAGTATGCCGCTGAACAGAGCCTTGTTCGCGATCTGCTTACTCGCGAGGGGCAGCGCCCCGGGCGCGAGCATCTGCAGTCCTATCTCACCGCCTGGGACCATCTTGCGCGCCCGCGAGCGCCCGCGGGCGGCCCACAGATGGGTCTTGGCATCTAAGCCAGATCCCTAACGAAGGTTCTGTGCATGGAGCGCTACATCGCAATCGACGGAGTTTGTGCCTGGCCCAACATGACGCGCCTGTCTGAAGGTGAACTGGGCGTTGCGATCTACAATCAGCCCGTTCACGGTCGATGGCACGGAGACGTCGAGGCGTGGGTCAGTGTGGACGGCGGCCGGCGGTGGGAGCGCAGAGGGGTCGCAGCCGCGGGAGAGCCACCCGGCAACCGGATGAACGTCGCAGCGGGCGCCAGCAGCTCAGGCGATTGGATCGTGGTCTCATCCGGGTGGTCACCGGTACTGGCACCTGGCACCGAAGACCCGAACTTCGCCTTTCTGAAGCGACACGTGTTGCCCCCTCGGGTCGGTCGATCAGCCGATAGCGGACGCACGTGGGACCATGCCGACAGCGTGGTCTTACCCAACAAGGAAAACTGGTATATCCCCTTTGGGGATGTGGTGGTGGGAGACAAAGGGTTGGGAATGTCCATGTACTCCTGTGCGCCGGAGGGTGGCCCCAACTCAGCATGGTTCTTTCGATCGAACGATGATGGCAAGACCTGGGGTGAGGCGAGTCTGATCGCCGCTGACGACTACAACGAAACAGATCTTCTCCACCTGGGTCAGGGCAAATGGTTGGCCGTGTGCCGAACACTGGAAGAGGCCAATCTGCAGCTGTTTTCCTCTGCGGATGATGGGGACACCTGGTCCGATCGGGGGCCCCTGAGTCTCGCACGGCAGCATCCCGGGCATCTGACGAAACTGGCCGATGGCCGTGTTTTGCTGTCCTACGGCCTGCGCACTGAGGGCCAGCACGGGGTCGCGGTACGGATCAGCCCGGACGAAGGCAACAGCTGGGGGCCTCCAAGGACGCTCGTCCACCTCGATGAGCCGACCGACTGCGGGTACCCGTCAAGCAGCCAGTTGGATGATGGCACCATTGTGACCGCCTACTACTCCAGGCAGATTCCACAGCATACGCGCTACCACATGGGTGTTTTACGGTGGCCGACTCCCCAAATTGAATAGGCGTTCATCTGAAACAGGCAGTTCAGTCTGCACCCGAAACAGGATAGAGTCTTCATGGCAAAAGTCGTTTTCATCGGGGCCGGGAGTTTTGGCTTCACGCGAGGACTGGTTCGTGATCTGCTGACCTTCGACCTGCTCAGCGATGCCGAGATTGCTCTGGTCGATATCAACAAACAGCGTCTCGATTTCGCCCGCCGAGCCTGTCAAAAGATCGTGGATCAGGGCGGCTATGGCGCCAAGGTGACAGCCACGCTGAATCGACGCAATGCGCTCAAGGGTGCCGACGCGGTATGTGTCACCATCCTGTCTGGATCTACCAGCGTCTGGCAGCACGACATCTTGATCCCGAAGTATTACGGAATCGACACCAACGTGGGAGATACGCGTGGACCCAGTGGCATCTTCCGTGCCCTGCGGACGATCCCTGAAATGGTGGCCATCGCTCGTGACATGGAGCAACTGTGCCCCAGGGCGATGATGCTCAACTACACCAATCCCATGGCCATGCTCTGTCATGCGATGAATCGACAGACGTCGATCCAACTCACTGGTCTGTGTCACAGCGTTCAGGGCACGGCGGGCATGATCGAACGGTGGCTGAAGCTCAAGCCCGGCTCGATGGAGTACACCTGCGCCGGGATCAACCACATGGCCTGGTATCTGAGCCTCGAACACAAGGGACGTGATCTGTACCCTCGTCTGAAGAAGGCGATGGCGGACAAGTCCGTCTATGACCATGAGCAGGTCCGCAACGAGATGTTTCTCGCCCTCGGCTACTACGTGACCGAATCCAGTGGCCACAATTCGGAATACAACTGGTGGTTTCGGAAGCGGCCCGATCTGATCAAGAGATACTGCCGGGACGGCACCGGTTGGAATCCGGGTCAGTATGCCTACATCCTCAAGGCATATCGAAATCGAGAAGGTGGAGGCTGGCAGAAGAGCGTACGTCAGTGGCTCAACCAGGATCAGGTCGATCTGACGCGGGGCCACGAATATGCCGCCTCGATCATCAACGCGTACATGGGCGGGGACCTCTATCGCTTCAACGGCAACGTGGCCAATGACGGACTGATCGACAATTTGCCCACAGGTGCTTGTGTGGAGGTTCCTGTTCTGGCTAGCAGCAAGGGATTGGAGCCGGTGAGAGTGGGTTCGTTGCCCGCGTCGGTTGCCATGCTTACGGGACTGAGTGCGCAGATCGAAATGATGGCCGTGGATGGCAGTTTGAAGGGTGACGCGGAGTTGGTGTATCAGGCCATCGCCCATGACCCACTCACCGCCGCAAAGCTGTCGTTGGCGGAGATCCGGAAGATGGTGAAGGAGATGTTCCGCAAGAACGAAAAGTGGTTGCCCCAGTTCAAGAAGGTCAACCTCTAGTCCATCAGAGCCGGGTTCTATGTCGGTCTGTACAAGGCCGGTACATGCTCCGCTGCTTCTCTGCGCGGTTTGAAGCTTGAGCTACACTTAATTATTGCAAACGGCTCCGCTCGCGTATAAACTACGCGTATGTTTACGACGGTTGTACCACGAGGCGGCCGATTGGTCACTCACCGATCCGGTGCTCGCTGTTACGAGCCATCTCCTTTGCCGCCCTCACCCGACCTGTCTCTGAGCCCAGCCCAATGGAGACGTGTCACCGATGCAGAAAGAGCCCTCGGCCGGCTTGAAGGGAAGCTCCAGGGTACCCGTTGGGCCCCTGCCCTCGTGCAACTGACCGCCCTTCAGGAGGCCGTAGCGGCCGCGCGTCTTGACGGCGGGCACCTCGAACTACGGCAATTGCTGTGGTGGCAGCTCGACGGGGAACGCGCCGAGGTCGGAGGCCACACGGGAGCACTACGCCTGGCGGCGCAGCATGCCACGTTGGTGGTCGAAGCCGGATCTCTCGATATCGAGTCCATCCATGCGAGACTCTTCCAGCATGTTCAGGGGAGAGAGGGCAGGGGAGGACAGCTCCGGTCCTCCGTGATCTGGCTGGGCACACCAGGGAGCACCGTCCGCGATGCTCCCTATGTGCCTCCCAGTCCCACAGGCCTGCGCGAGCATGTCGCTTCCCTGTCGCGATATCTCTCGGAGAGCGCCCAGTGGCCTCGGCTCGTGCACAGTGCCCTCGCCTACTATCAGGCGGAAACCCTTCATCCTTTTCTGGACGGCAGCGGGCGTGTGGCACGCATCCTCCTGGTGCGCTGCCTGGCGGGAGCAGAGAATTCGACGGCTCCCATTCTGCTTCGACCTTCCTTGGTGTGGGCCCGTAACTCCCGGGAGCACTTCGAACTGCTACAACGCTTGCGGGAGCAGGGTGGCTTCGAGGGTTGGATCGCGGAATTCTCCGGGAGCATCCACAGAGCGAGCGAACATGCGTCTTCGCTTGTGTCCAAGGTGGAGAGTTGGCTTCAAGAGAGTACGGATCGGGTACTGCGCGACTTGCCAGGTCAAAGACCGGTGGCCACCAAGCTGCTGGAAGCGTTGCCAGGCACGCCACTGATCGATGTTCCTAAAGTGGCAGAGATCTGCGATCGCAACTTCGCCAACGCCAATATCCTGACTCAACGGCTCGTCAAGCTCGGGCTCCTTGAAGAGATCACTGGCCGCCGGCGGAACCGCCGCTTTGTGTCGCCGGGGCTGCTCAAGGCTATCGACGAGCAGATGTAGTAGGGGAGCGTAGAGTTTATTCGCGCCATACGCGTAAAACGAGCATATGAAACTCGAAGGAACAACGCAGCCTCCATCGTGTTGGCGTCCACGTTGAGGTCCGGCGGACGTATTGCCCGCCCTATCCCCGACTGCAACTGCCAAACGGGCCTAATACGCGAAGTACGGGAAAAACACGAATAAGAGATCCGTGGAGTGCGAAGGAAGAAAGCGCGTTGGCGCTTAGGGCGACAGAGCGCCCAAAGCCTCCCACTGCAAGGCGTCTCAGAGGCGCGGATTCCGCTAGCCGAGAGTCGCCTCCGAGGTGTGAGACGTGTTTTGACCAATCCACACAACATTTTCGCCTTCATTTCGGATGCCTGTACCTCCGTTCAGCTGGCACACCGGGTCCGTTCCACACCCCACCCTCGTACATGGTCCACATCACTCCCTTTCTCACTTTCCCGGCAGGGAATGGGTCCGTGTGAGGCCGGTCAAGTGAGAGGCAGGGAAGGTCACTGCTTCAGAACACAGCAGGGACTGGCACACCAGAAGTGGTGGATGATTCCTCGAAGCGGTGGAATCAGCTATCGATGCAGAGACGGCGTATTTCGGCTTGGATGGCTCCGAACCGATGACGCTGGAGCAGATCGGCGACCGCATGGGACTCACTCGCGAGCGGATCCGTCAGCTTAAGGAGCGAGCGTTCGGTAAACTTCGCCATCCGTCCCGACACGAGGAGCTTCGCTCGCTCGAGGACTGACATCCCACCACTCGCGTCGCGAGTCGTGGCCCGACCTACGGCACGTCACCTTGCAGGTGGCGGGTCGTTTCTTATTGCGCCGGGATCGGGCCACGATGCCTACCTAGATGTGAAACACGTACAGATTTCGGTCAACCTCAGACGGCGCCAGCCAGCGACCGGCCTGTCGGTGGCTCTCCGCCACAGCAAGACACGCTTCGGTGATCTGATGGGTCACCCGGACGTGCCCTCGGGTCGCCTGACCTGCTTCATGGGCATCGACCAGATCTTCCAGGCAGCTGACGACGGTGCTCGTTGGGGTTGGGGCTGGCAACGGTTCAATTTCCCAGCCACGCCCCTCACCCGCCACCCGCAGCTGGGCATCTGTGCCATTATTGAAGGATCGGACACTGCCTTGTGAACCGAGTACCTCAAACTCCCAATAGCCTCCCGGTACAGACCAGGCTTCGACGCCACCTTCAAACCGCATCTGATACGTAGCCCGGGGATCAAAAGGGACGTGCCCGTCGACGATCTCATAGTCGGTGTCTTCGAACTCGCCGCGAACTGATTGGATCGCCGGGTCACCGATCAGCCAGGACACGGTGTCCATCGAATGGATATGTCCGTGAAGGAGGCTCGATGATGCATAATGAATTACAACACGTGGCTCACCGATCCGTCCGCCAAGAACCGCTTCGCGGACAGGTCCGTAACGATTGTCGAAGCGACGCAGTACACCAGTGTTGAAGGCCGAACCACTCGCCGTGACGGCCGCAAGAACCTCATCGGCACGAGCCATGGAACAGGCCACGGCTTTCTCCACATACAGCATGGGCACACCCATCTCAGCAAGACGGATGGTCAAGTCTGCGTGCACATCTACACGATAGTTGGACGAGGGAGCTTCTCGTTGGTCGGTGCCGGCGGCGCGTGTGCATACAGCAACCAGATCGGGACGTTCCTGCTTCACCATCTCTTCCATGCCCTGGTAGGTTGCACTCACGCCCCAACGTTCGCTGAACGCCGCGCACTTGTCAGCGACCAGATCGCAACCGGCGACCAATTCCAATCGGGGTGACGCCTGCGCCGCGGCTGCCACCGAATAGGGCAGAGGCGTGTGGCCTTCATCATCGATGGTTGATCCCATCCGACCCAAACCAACGATGGCGACGCGATAGGTTTTCACGGTTTTCCTCCCATGGGGTTTACTCGTAACCGTCCGATGCGCCTTCAGTATAGAGCCGCACAATCCAATGCGACAACCGACCTGCGCTGAACCTGTTATCTTTGTTTTTCCATCGATTCCTCTTCGATTCAGAAACAACCATGTCCACGCAGAACGAGCAACATCCCATCGGCAGTAGATCGCTAGGCAACGGCTACCGGGACCACGGTGTGGCGACGCCGGTTAGCAATCACCGAGGAACCGTGGCAACTTGCGACGCAGATGGGCACGATGTGGTGCTGATCTGGCTCTTCGATCATCGTGGCGGCCACGCCTGTCTTGTGATCGATGCGATCACGGGCGAGACCAGCGAAGTTCCGATCCCCTTCGATCCGGGCCATGATTGTCCATACGCTTCGGTTCTGTCCTCGCAGAATCGCTTCTACACACATTTCAACAGTCACTTCGTGGAGTTCGATCCCACGTCGAGATCCTTCACCTTCTGTCACGCCACCGCACCGAAGATGTCGATGGGGATGACGGAAGATGACGAAGGGTGCATCTGGTCCATCAGCTATCCGGACAGTGGGCTGGTCCGTTTCGATCCGTCCACGCGCGAGTTCACCGACTTTGGCCACGTGTATCTACAGAACTGGCCGCAGTATCAACGAACGATCGCGGCCGATGAGGCCGGGTGGATCTACTTCGCCGTCGGCAATACGTCGACTCAGGTCATCGCCTTCGATCCCGAGACTGCCAAAGCGACCCCAATCCTACTGGAGCAAGAGCGAGCCCAGGGGGCCTCCGCCCTGGTCGAGCGCGACATGGACGGTGCCGTCTATGCCGTAGCAGATGCCTCACAGCAGGATGACGATGTCTGGCTTCGGTTGTATCAGGGTCAGCGCACCGACGCGGGAACCCATCCCCATCGAGCGCGAAAACCGATCATTACCGAGAGCCAATCTCTCTTCCATGCGACCTTTCCTTCAGGTCGCATCCTGACCCGATGTGACACGGTCGAGCGAGAGATCGTTGTCGAAGACCCCGCCACTGGAAAAAGGTGGCAGAACACATTCGACTATTCCTCAGATGGGGCGCACCTGATGGGAGTCGCTGCTGCTCCCGGTGGCACCATCTGTGGGGGCACCGCCTTTCCCATGCGGTTCTTCCGCTATGATCCGGAGCAGGACGAATGGACCAATCGTGCCTCCCATGGCCAGTGGAATACCGTAGCGGCCCAAGGGGACCGATTCTTCGTTGGTGGCTACACCGGGGGCTTTCTTCTCGAGTGGGATCCACTGGCCCCGTGGGTGCCCACCGATCTCGAGCAAACCAACACAAATCCCCGGTACCTCACCCAGAGTGCTCCGGCCATCAATCGACCCCATGCTCTGCTGGCTCACCCAAATGGGAGGGATCTCATCCTGGCGGGAACCCCCGGATACGGACTGACCGGTGGTGGCCTGCTATTCTGGGACCGTCTGGAGTCGACTCATGTGCTCCGGGAGCACGTTGATCTGATCACCGATCACTCGGTCATGAGTCTTGTCGCCCTGGACGATCGCCGCGTACTCGCTGGCACGACGATAGCACCGGGCACAGGCGGCGAGAAGAAGGCAGGCCTGGCCGAGCTCATTGAGATCGATCTCGATACGAAGACCATGTCGTGGCATGCTCCCATTCTTGACGCGGCGTCGGAGTACATATGCCTGTGTCTCTCGCCGGAAGGGTTGCTCTACGGTATCGTCGACCGAGAGCGATTCTTCGTCTACGATGTCGAGGGGCGCCGCGTCCTAGCGGAGCATGCCACCGGTGATACTTTGGGCAGATCGGCCTACCACCAAGGTCCCCGTCTCTTCATCACGATCCCCGAGACCGGCGATGTTCTGGTCTTGTTCGAACGAGCCATCGCCCGGGTCTGCGAGGGCCCTCACTATCGCCTGGAACAGGTCAGTGAACCACCCATACCGATCCAGTGTGGTGGTGATCTGCATGAGGGCAGGATCTACTTCGGGAGTGGCTCCCACCTCTACAGCTACGACATGGAAGGTTCTTCGACGTGACCCTCGAGAAAGCGACCCTTGGCGGGGGCTGTTTCTGGTGTTTGGAGGCGGCCTACGAACAGGTGAATGGTGTGCAGAGTGTGACCTCAGGATATGCCGGCGGTCAGGTGGAGTCACCCACCTACGAAGCGGTGTGCTCGGGCACGACTGGGCATGCCGAAGTGGTGCAGCTCGTCTTTGACACACAGGTGATTTCCTTCGAAGAAATCCTGGAGATTTTCTTCGGCATCCACGACCCGACCACCGTCGACCGGCAGGGTAATGACGTGGGACCCCACTATAGGTCCGGCATTTTCGCTGAGGACGATCAGCAGTTGGCCACATCTCAACAGATGGTGGAACGGCTCACGAAGGAGGCCATTTACCCTGACCCGATCGTCACACAGATCGAGCCCCTTGCTCGTTTCTGGCCAGCAGAGGCTTACCACCACAGCTACTTCCAGAAAAATCCGGGCCAGCCCTACTGCATGATGGTCGTGGGACCGAAGGTGGCGAAGTTTCGTCAGCAATTCGCCCACCATCTTCAGCAAGCCGAATAACCGTCGTCGTGATCTGAGTCACAACGATCTGTGGAGAAAGCTTTCCACACACTGGATGCAACATCATCGACACGCGCTTTTCCCAAACCATGGCGCCAAATTCCTCTCATCCAGAGGCCTTTTTCACAAACATCAGTGGAGGGCTGATCTATCTGGCCGAAGGATGGGGGAGGGGCTTCAGGCGGAGCGATGATCTGCGGGCTCTCCTGAGAAGAGTTCCCTGAATCTCGATCGTAGATCGACGCGATGGCGTTCGTTCACGGACGACCCTTCGACTGGCCAGATGCTGGGCCACATCGAACCGCGGTGACTACATTCGGTCTCTGGCGGGAAGCGTTCTGGCCTCTTCTGTGGGCTGACCGACCTGGAACCATCGGTGCACACCTGTCTTGCTCAACCAATGGAATTGGTGACCTTGCACGTATCCGACGATGGGGTGGGTTTTCCCCCGGTGCTCGAGATCGACTCTGTCGGATTTCTAGGACTCCGTCTCCCAGGGAACGTCTGATGGCGAAGAAGCGAATTCTCGTCGTCGAAGACGAGGCCGTCGTGGCCAGAGACATCGAGCAGACCCTGACCCGACTTGGGTTCGAGGGGGTCGGCACGGCGCAATTCGCCAATGAGGCCGTTGCCAAGGCCGCCGAGACCCGTCCCTATCTGGTGCTGATGGACATCAGTCTGTAAGGCAACCGAGACGGGGTAGACGCGGCGCAGATCATCGGCGATCGCTCGCAAACGCCGGTCGCGTTTCTCACCGCACACACCGACAAAACGACCGTTGCACGTGCCCAGGGAATCCAGCCGGCGGGTTATCTGGTCAAACCCTTCAATCGGGACCGACTTCGCGACACCATCCATAAGGCCCTCGGGATCGAAGAAGAGGAACTGGCCAAGCCCAAGGGCAAAGCCTCGATTCTCCTGATCGACGACTGCGACGCGAAGCACGCATCGATAAACCGGCGGTGGCTGTTTCCGAACAGTTCACGCCGCGAGATGTTCAATCGCTGAAGGGTGAGAACGTGCTGGCTTTCGTGGTGCTCGGCAGCGACCTGGGTGCTCGTTTGGCAGAAGAGGTCGAGAAGATTATCGGCTGACGATGAACCACCGCTCAGATGGGCGTCTTCTTGATGCACGTTGGAAGGACGAGGTCGACCGATGGTCGGACCTCTTTTTTTGTCGCGAATCAAGTCACATCAGCTCGCAGGAAAGACAGAAAGGCGGCCATGAAGAACGCGACGGCGAATAACAGCAGCAGCAGCGTATCGACCATCCGTGACTCGAAGCGCTCGCCGAGGCCCTCGGCGCTGTAGCTGAAGTTGGGCAGGGTATCGATGTCGTACTCCTCGTCGCCGCCGCCCCCGAATCCACTACCCTCACCGGCTTGCTCACCTACATACTGCACAAACTGACGCTGGTAGGTGCGCAGTGAGTTGATGAGTCGTTCCTCGTGACGGACGCCCGTGGCGCCCATATCGGTGCTGGCATAGACATAGGAGGCCACGGGGGAGACTCTTGTGAGTTGGCGAGCGACATCAGTCTGCCTGCGCAGTTGAATCTCGAAATCTCGTATGACTCTGGACGTCGCCTCGTTCACCTCGACCTGCAGCTTCGCACGTTGCTCGCGAAACTGGCGGAACAATTCGCTGCGTTCCTGCCTACTCAGCCCTCGCATTCTTCTGCGCATGCTCGACCAATCGGTGCGATACTGGTCGGAGATCTGCTGGGTCCGAAGGCCAATCTCTCGCTCGACCTGACCGACGTCCGGGATGGGGGCGACCACTTCGGCCAGGTAGGGGCCCACATTGGGAACCACCAGGGCCAGAAGCACCCACAAAGACAGCAGCGTCAGGATCGCGGTCGACGAAGATCGTGCCCGTACCGACACGAGCAGGCCAATGGAGAACATGACCGCCAACAACAACAGAGACACGACGGCCGCCATGACGAAGGCCTGCCAATCTGTGGCCGTAAAGGGGATGTCTGACGCCGACGAGATGAGCAATGCTCCAACCAGTAGGGCAACGACAAAAGGCAGAGCAAGCGATAGATACCCGCCGATCCACTTGGCCAGGATGACCAGATCACGCGGCACGGGAAAGGACAACAGTAGCTTCAGGGTACCTGTTTCCCGCTCTCCGGCGACGGTGTCGTACGAGATGAAGAAGGCCAGCAGGCTCAACACGACGGCGACGATGAACAACATATCGGCTACTGGAAACAGCATCACCGCCGGGTTTGTGTTCAGGTCACCGGCGAATCCCGGCAGAAAGCCATCGGTCACGACGGCCGTTCGATCCAGCGTCTTCTCCACACCGTAAAACAGGACCTGAAAGCTCTGTGGCGGACGGTCCACCCGCATCCCCTGACGCTGAAGCTGACGATAGGAGCCATACTCGCGCGCCTGATCGAGATACTCACTCTGGTTGTGGGTGAACTCCGCCCGCCGCGAACTCAGATCGGCACGCAAGACAAACACGCTGATCACGCCCAGCACGATACAGAGACCGGCGCAAACGAGGAATCGTAGTTCGAGCAGGCTCACGAGCCACTCTTTCACGATCAGGGCACGCAGCATCAGCTGATCCCCCCGGGGTCGACATTGAAGCGGGTTGGATCAAGAGGCCAGGTCATAGCGCAGAAATCCCAGATAGGCGATGAGGAAGAACACACCATTGAGCATGACCAGAAGCAGGATATCCGTCTGGCCGTCCGCCATCACCTGCGCCAGAGGTACCCGTGGTGGTGAGAAGACGGGGATGTCATCCGGATCGATGGGTGCTTCGAGAATCTCATCTCGCTCCTCACGATCTTCGATTCCCTGAACCTGCCGGCGCCGATCCGACTCGATTCGGTCGAGGGCATCCGCAAACTCGGCTCGATAACGATCAATATACACTCGCAGGGCAGAAAACTCTGCCAGACCTGCGCCCGCCAACGAAGCGGTGGCATAGACATAACTGGCAGAGGGCGAGAGCCGCGCCATGGTCGTCCCCGCTTCGACCTGCGCTTGAAGTCGACGAGTAAAGTCAGCCATGAGGGCGCTCGTCTCCTTCGCCTGTTTCGCCTCGGCCTCTTCTCGCAACGCATCTCGCTGGTCGCGATCCATGCCACGTGTACGACGCATGCTCGAGAAGGCTGCCCGTCGGATCGCCGATCGCTCGCTGGCAATGGAGCCGGCAGATGGCACCTGAACCGCGGCACGCGCTACAATGGGTGCCACATTCGGGATCGCAAGCACCCAAACGACCCAGATCAGAAACGACACGACCAGAGAGGTCGACGAACGTCGTGTGTGGACGGAGGCAGCCAGGGCAAGCGTAAAGAACACCGACAGATACAGCGCGGCCACACCCAGCATCCCCATGAAGGCCGGCACGTCGGACCCACGCAGACTGAAGGAGGTCGTAATCGTCGCCATCAGCAGACCGATGACGGCACTGGCCACCAGTGGTAACATCAGGGCCAGATAACCACCAGCCCATTTGGCCAGCAAGACCACGTGTCGCGGTACCGGGTGGGACATAACCAGACGCAACGTGCCGTCCTCGTGGTCGCCCGAGATCGCATTGAACGCGAACAGAATGGCCAGCAAGGAACCGATGATATTGACGATGTAGAGGAAATCGGGGGCTGGGAACAGAACGAACAGAGGGTTGGCGAACTTGCTGCGCCCCAACGTGGGTTCATCGCGGCTGGCAATCGTCACCGATCGTGACAGCTCACGCTCAAGACCTACGGTGAACACCGAGAGTGGATTCGGCGGTTTCTCCTGCTGGGTCCCCTGCCATCGCAGTGTCCGAAAGTCGGTTGCCTCAGCTAGTTTCTGTTCGCGAGCGAGCTGAGTTTCGGTGAAGGCATCCAGGCGGCGGTCATAGTTGACGCCCAGGATGGTCGCCGATCCCACGAGCAGAACGAAGAGCAGGCAACAGGACAGGGCAAAGCGATAGGTCAGCAGATGGGCGCGAAGTTCGCGTACCAGCAGCGTCATGAACATGGTCGTGTCCTCTCATGGCGACCCTCATTCCATGCGTTAGAAGCCCGAGGTAGACATTCGACGCACTCGGTGCCGGGATCGCTTACTTTCCTCGCGAGTTTCTCCAGCGCCCTCAGGATATGTCGATGAAGATCACTGACGTTCGTTGCTACCATCTCAGCTATCCCCTTCAGGAAGCCTTCGCCAATTCGCGTACCTGGGTCCATCACCGGACGGCCCATGTCGTGGAGATTCACACCGACAGTGGGCACATCGGCTGGGGTGAAGGTATGGCGAGATTGCCCCAGGAGGCGATAAAAACCCACTTGCTGGGGCGCGACCCCTTCGACAGTCGTCGAATCTGGCTGGACCTGGCCGAGCATGGCTGGGGGAATATCGCCGCCATCAGTGCCGTCGATATCGCCCTGTGGGATCTGCGTGGCAAGGCCCTTGAACTGCCGATCTACCAGCTGCTCGGTGGGGCCTCCAGACACCGGATCCCCGCTTATGCATCGGGTCTGTTTCGGCGTGAACGCGCCGACAACACGGCGGCCTTAGTGGAAGAAGCACAGGGGTATGCCGATGCCGGGTTCGGCGCGATCAAGATGAAGGTGGGCCAGGGAATCGGCTACGACACCACCAACGTGGGGGCCATCCGTCAAGCGATTGGCAAGGACATCCTGTTCGCCGTCGATGCCAACTGTGGCTACGATGTGGGCACGGCCATCGCCGTGGGTCGCCGCCTTGCCGAACACGATCTCTACTGGTTCGAGGAGCCCGTGGGTGCCAACGACGTGGCAGGCAACATTGAGGTGCGGCAGGCGCTCTCTTCGTTGCCCATCGCGGGTGGCGAGCAGCTCCAAGGCCTCACGGCGTTTCGTGACCTGATCAGCCAACGGTCGTTCGACATTGTGCAGCCCAATCTCTCCATCGCCGGTGGTTTCACCGAGTGTCAGCGCATCGAGGCCCTGGCCCAGGCGCACGGGCTTCGCGTGCTGCCGCACATGTGGGGGACGGCGATTCGGTTGGCGGCGACCGTGCAATGGCACGCGACGATCCCTGACGAACCGGAGGGTATCAGCCCACAACCCAGCCTGTTCGAATTCGACATGACCGAGAACGGTCTGCGCACGCAGCTGGCGTGTGAGCCCATCAAAACAGTGGACGGATACGTGCCGGTCCCCGACGCCCCGGGTCTGGGAATCGAGATCAATCGCCAGGTCCTAGAACGTTACGCCGTTCAATGACGAAAGAAGACCAACGATGAGTGACGGCTTGCTGACATTGAGCCGAGAACAGAAGAGTTTCTTCGACGACCATGGATTTCTGCACCTTCCGGGGTTCTATTCCGGCCAACAACTGCAACGCCTCCGGGACGAGTATCACCAGCTTGTGACGCGTACGGACGAGCGTCCGGCGAACCTCTCGTACAGTTACATGGATCCCGCCGAAGGGTATCCACCTGACGACTACAACCCGAAGAACGTGGTGGGCATGATGGACCAGGTCATGGCCAGCGACTTCTGGATTGATCATTTCACGGAACCGCGCCTAGTGGGAGCCATGGTCGATTGTCTTGGACAGGACCTCGACTTCCACAATGGGAAGGTGCGCAACAAGCCACCGGGATTCGAGTCGACGCAAGGGTGGCACCAGGACTGGCCCTACGAATTGCACTCCAAACCTGAACTCGCCGCAGCGATCACGTATCTCGATCCCACCGACTTTGAGGCGGGGGCGACCGAAGTTATTCCGCAGAGCCACCTGGCGGCCCTTCCAACCGAGGAGGGCAAGTCCACCTTGATTCAGCAGGATGTGGACGAGTCGAAAGCGGTGGTCTGCAAAGCAGACGCTGGCGACGTCGTGGTTATCCATGTGCTCGTGGTTCATCGAGCCGGGCACAACTTCACCGAGCGCAGCCGCAATGCCATCATCAACGAATACAAGTCAGCAGGAGCCATCGACAAGTGGAACAACCGTTGCGCACTGGCGGGCATGCCTCTGGCTCGCGGCGGGCGACAGCTCATGCCGCGTCTGACAGACTGGTAGGGGTCAATATGATCGTCAACGCAGCGGAGCACGCCTGGGTTCTTGGGGATGACCGGTTTCCACTCGACAAGGAGGTGGCGGTCTGTCCCAACCATTTTCCAGAACGCGAGCAATCAGGTCACGATCTGCTGGCCAGCATGCAGGACCATGGGGTGGATCGCACCGTGATCAGCCACGTGTGTTACTACGGACGCAACAACGATTACACCTCCCACTGTGTGCAGACCTGGCCCGATCGATTCGCCGGAGTGGGATTGCTGGTGGGCTACAGGCTGTTTTCTCCACACGATGGCGAGCAAAACGCAGAGCGATTGGAAAAACTCGCAACCGAAGACGGTCTCGCCGGTCTGCGCTTGAGCCCCATCTATGATCGTGATGTGCAATGGCTCGATGATCCCGACTGTGATGCGTTGTGGAGCAAGGCGGCCGAACTGAAGTGTGTGTTCAACATCTTCCTCGCTGCCGAGCAGATTCCTCAACTCGAACGAATGGCCGAACGTCATCCAGGCGTTGCCGTCGTCGTCGACCACATGGCCATGATCGACATCACCCGACCCGATGAGGAGGGCATCGAACCCCTGCTTCGGCTGCAGCGACTGCCCAACGTTTACTCCCGCACGTCCTTGCACAATCCGTCCAAGCAACCCCTCCCCTTCAACGACGTGTGGCCGTATCTGAAGCGTCTGTACGACGGCTTTGGTCCTCATCGTCTGTTGTGGGCGAATTTCTATGAATACCTGATCATGAGAGACATGATCCCCTTCTTCACCGACCAGGACCGCGCCCTCATCCTTGGCGAGACGGCCAATCGTTTGTACTTCGAACGGACGGGCCCGTGAAGGGTTTCGCATCATGAAGATCGTCGACATCGAGCGCATCCTCCTCGATGTGCCTTTCACCGAACGCCAACAGCGGATCACGCGTCGTACGGTGTACAACTGGTCGCTACTGGAGCTGTGTAGGGTCACCACCGATACCGGTCACGTCGGTTGGGGTGAGACCGTTCCCCACTACACACATCAACGAGTCACCGATACCACCGTCGAGAGAGCCCTGGGGGCCCCCGCGGCGCAGCTACTTTACGACGACTCGATCGGGGCCGGGCTACAGATGGCCTTGTTCGATGTGATGGGCAAAGCCCTACAGGTGCCGGTCTATCGACTCCTCGGCACCGCCGTGCGCCAGGCGACGCCCATCTCGTGGTGGTGTTCCCACAGCGGTCCAGAAGACTGGGCGGCTGAATCAACCGAGGCGGTGCAATCGGGATATACCGGCCTTAAGACCAAACCCCGGCCCTGGTGGGACGTGTTTGCCCAGGTCGAGGCGGTCAGCAAGGCGACGCCCGATCATTTCCGCATCGATATGGATCCCAACGGCACCCTCGACAACGCGGCGACGGCCATTCCGATCCTTCGACGACTGGCCGAGTTTGACCGGGTGGCCATGTTCGAAACGCCGATTCCACAGAAGGACATCTTGGGCAATCGGCAGATCCGTCGCAGTGTGGCGCGACCCATCGCCATGCATTTCGGCAGCCCGCCGTTCCTGACGGCAGTGCGTGAAGAGGTCTGCGATGGATTCGTCATCAACGGAGGTGCCAGCCAAGTGCTCCGAGAAGGGATCCTGGCCGCCGAGGTGGCCATGCCTTTCTGGCTGCAGCTGGTCGGCAATGGGCTGACTACGGCCTGGGCAGCCCATCTGGGCGCCGTGCTCTCTCATGCGATGTGGCCGACGATCAGTTGTATCAACCTCTACAGCCACCATCTGCTCACACAACCAATTGCCGTGCAGGGCGGGTATCAATCCGTGCCAGACAAACCTGGTCTCGGCGTGGAGGTTGATATCGCAGCGGTGGAACGGTATCGAGTGAGCGCCGATGCCCTCGCGTCGGTACAAGCCGGGCAGCTGTATGCTCATCCGCCGCCGCGGTTGATCAACACGATCCACTATCCTGATGGCGGCAGCGTACACGTGGCGCAGCTAGGTGCAGCTTCTGTCCATCACGGGCCCGGTTGGTCATCGGGTGTGCACGTGGTGACGAGGGAAGACGATGACAGCAAAGATTTTGCCGATCTCTACCAGCGTGTCCAGTATGCGCCGGTACGCGATAGGCCTTCGAACGGAACCGAATGATGCAGCGGAAAAGAAACAGCAACAGCAGTCTGGTTTACTCCTCGGATACAGGCCGAACCTGTCCCACCTGCGGAAAACCCATCGGTGACTGTCGAGGCCACCGCAGCGAGACCGCAAAAGGCGACGGCGTCGTCCGTGTCGCCCGAGAGACCAAAGGCCGAAAGGGAAAGGGGGTCACGGTGATCACCGGTGTGCCCCTGGCAGGGGAACAGTTGCAGGCGTTGGCCAAACAGCTGAAAACCCGCTGTGGCGCCGGCGGTACTGTGAAAGACGGAATCGTCGAAATCCAGGGGGAGCATCGTGATACGCTCGTCAAGGAACTCGAAGATCGCGGCTATCAGGTAAAACGAGTTGGTGGCTGAGTCTCAATTCGTACGGAGGAAACGGGGCATGTACATGCGATGGGTTGTCGTACTGGGATGGATGATGACGGGTGCGTTGACTGCCCAGCAAGAGGTCCCGCCCCCCTGCCAGTCACCTGAGGCCCGCCAATTCGATTTCTGGGTGGGTCACTGGCAGGTCTCGTGGGGGGGCCAGGGCACCAACACGGTGAGTTCAGATCTGAGATCCTGCGTCATCGTCGAGCGCTTCGACGGGCGACCGGGCACGCCACTGGTAGGGATGAGTGTTTCGACCTTCGACGTACGCGCCCTGCAGTGGAAACAGACGTGGGTCGACAATCAAGGCGGCTATCTGGACTTCACCGGAGGCTGGCAAGACGATCGGATGATCCTGCAGCGCGACGCCGAACGCGACGGCCCCTAGATCCTTTCCGCCCGCGATGAGCCAACACCGACTCCATCAATTTCCACCACGGCCGCCACCGGAGCGGCCACCTCTACCTTCACCCCGGTTCCCGCGACGACCTCTTCGGTCACCACGTTCTGCCTGTTCCGCCTCTCGGCGTGCGACAAACAGGTCAAACTTCTCCTCACCCAGCGTTTCTTTCAAACGTACATCGAACGCGGCAGTGAGATCCTCCATTTGTTGGCGGACCATGCGGAAGACCTCCGGATCACGAGGACCGTTGCGGGCGTCCTCCATGATCTTTTCGCGCTCCATCTGCAGCGTGTCCAGCAGGGCCGCTACCAGCACCTGCTGCTCGTTTGGGATCTGCAGCTCTTCGAACATTTTCGCCCGCGCCTCTTGCCGGGCCTTCTGCCGTTGTTCAGGTGTGGGTCGTTCACGATCACGGCTTCCTTCACCACGTTGGGCGTAGGCTGTTTGGCCTGCAACGCCACACAGGACCAGCAAGACAAGAGCTCGGATGACTCGATGTCTCACAATCACCTCCTTGAGTGTTAGGTGCAGCCTCGTGCCGGGTTTGACGCAACCAACCCCGTAGCCGCTTAACGAAATCAGTCAGCCTGTTGCTGGCGCTGCTGTTCGCCCAATTCGAGTACGCGGTCGTCGTCCCATTTCGCCAAGGGACGATAACTGGGATGCCCCCCACGATCCTCACAAGGGTTGTGTCGAGTGTTATAGCAGCAGATCAGAGCCCAACGTGGATCGGGAGAATCGTTGGGCGCTGAGGCGTGCAGCAGATTGGCATGGAAAAACAGCGCACTCCCCACGCTAGGAGTAAGAAGCGGACTCTGGCAAGGCAGAAAGGAAGCGGTCATCTCGTGGGGGCTTGGCGACGGCGCGCCGGCAACCTTGCTTTTGCACACCTCCTCATCGGATGCGTTATGAGTCGACTGTTCAAAAGAGATCAGACCTTCGATTACCCCGTCATCGAACGGGGGGACGGGATCTACCTGTTCGATACCGAAGGACGACGATACATCGATGGCACGTCTGGCGCCGGCAATGTGACTCTCGGACATGGCCGGCAGCGGATTGCCCAGGTCATGGCCCAACAAGCCGGTGAACTGGCCTATTGCTTCTCCTCCGCCTTCACCAATCGCCCCGCCATGGCGTTGGCCGAACGAGTCGTGGCGAGCTCCCCCCCCGGACTCAACCACGCCTATTTCGTTTCCGGTGGTTCAGAAGGCGTCGAGACGGCGCTGAAACTGGCGCGGCAATACCATCTGCTACGCGGTAACGCGGGCAAACAGGTCGTCATCGCCCGCTGGCGTGGATATCACGGGGGGTCTCTGGGGGCCGTCTCTGCCACGGGGGTTCCATCCCTGCGCGATCCCTTCGAGCCCTGGCTGGCGCCCTTCCCTCACATCTCGCCCTGCTATCCCTATCGCTGCGAAGCGCCGGGTTGCCAGGGTACATGTGATCTGTCCTGCGCCCGTGAACTGGAAGAGGCGATCCTCGCCGCCGGCCCCGAATCGGTGGCCGCCTTCATCGCCGAACCCGTGGTCATGGCAGGGATGGCGGCAGTACCGGCCGCAGAGGGATACTTCCAGGAGGTCCGCCGAATCTGTGACGCGTACGACGTGTTGTTCATCGCCGACGAAGTGATCACCGGCTACGGTCGCACGGGAAAACACTTCGCCATCGAACACTGGGACACGACGCCGGATCTGCTCGTCTTCGGCAAGGGCGCAAGCAGCGGTTATGTGCCGCTGGGGGGTGTCCTGGTGAGCGATCAGATGGCCGACACCTTCGCCCAGAAACAGGCCTTCTTCGCCCATATCTTCACCTATGTGAACAACCCCGTCTCCGCAGCGGTGGGGCTGGAGGTGCTCGACATCATGGAAGAAGAGCAGATCGTTGAGCACAGCGAGCGGGTCGGAGCTCTCGCCCTGGGCCGCGCCCGGAAGCTTCAACAGCATGGATGTGTCGGTGAGGTTCGTGGGAAAGGACTGCTGTTGGGCATGGAGCTTTTGCTTGATCCGGCGACGAAGACACCCTTTGACCCCGGCCACCAGGTCTCACGTCGAGCCACGAAGCTCTGCCTTGAGCGCGGCTTGTCCATCGTGGGCATGACCGCCAAAGACTGGGACGGCGGTGATGACATCCGATTCTATCCGCCGCTGACCATCGAACCCAAGCAGGTCGAAGAGTCTATTGAGATCATCGACGACGTGATCGGTCTCCTGTCGAAGGAGTTCTGCTGATATGCTGGACCTGCCGAATCTGTTTGAATGCGGCACACTCGGATATCACACGTGCCGCATACCCGCATTGGTAGCCACCGCTTCCGGTTCGATCCTGGCCTTCTGCGAAGGACGCAGAGGTGGCTCCAGCGACGACGTTCCCATCGACATTCTGCTTCGACGCAGCGACGACCAGGGCCTGCACTGGTCCCCTCCCGTCGCCATCGTCAGTGATGGCGAGCGCACGTGCGGAAATCCCTGCCCCGTTCTGGATCGAGACTCGGGTGACCTGCTGCTGCCCTTCTGCAAGGACAACCAGGGAGTCTTTCTCAGTCGTAGTCGCGATGACGGTCACACGTGGGATGTGCCCCGTAACATCAGTGCCCAGGCTCTGCTCCCCGGCGGGACCTTCGTAGGCACCGGTCCGGGGCACGGCATCCAGTTGGCCAACGGTCGCCTGCTGATTCCCTGCTGGGTCGACGAGAGTCCCGGCCCGGCGACGTGGCGACCGGCAAACTGGGGAAAGATTCAGAGCTCCTATGCCCTGTTGAGTGACGATGGCGGCGAGAGTTGGCGTCCATCCGAGAAGCTGACCCACGATACAACCGACGAGTGCGAAGCAGCAGAGGTCGATGGCCGTGTGTATCTGACCGCGCGAAGCCGGGGTGGCCGACAGCAGCGAGGACGGTCCTGGAGTTCAAATGGTGGCCAGAGCTGGTCGCCCATCGAATTCGTGCCGTCCCTGCCGGAGCTTTCCTGTCAGGGAAGTATCTTGAGTCTCGGTGACCGGCGGGTCCTGGTTGTGCACCCTGCCAGCACCGGAGACCGCTCGGAACTGACGGCCTACCTGAGCGAGGATGGCGGCCACACGTGGCTCCACGCCATGCTAATCTACAAAGGGCCTTCCGCCTATAGTGATCTGGTCATGGTCGCGCCGGGGGAGGCGCGCGCGCACGTTCTGTGCCTGTTCGAGGCCGATGGATACAAACGACTGGCGTGTGTCCGTTTTTCGATCGGTGATATCTTGCGGGACAACACATCGCTGTGAACGGGAATCGAATGAATCACTTCTCGAGCATGTCCATCTCTGCTGTCACTTCCCTCCTCTTGGTCGCGACTGCCGGTTTCACCGAAACCGATGAGAGCGCCACCGGTGGTGATTCCGGAACCCACAGGGTGTGAGACGTGGTCCCGCAGGACACGTTCACAGGTCTGGTCGAAGGGCCCGTCTGTGATGCAGAGGGAACCCTTTTTGCCATGGGGTACGGTGAGTTGACGGATGGTTCGAGTACGAGCGGCCAGTTCGTGGCCCTGCTCACCATGCTCGGACTCTGGGAGGGCAGTTTTGCCCTTGGACGGGTCTCTGCGGATGGCACCCATGGCACCTTTGTGGATGTGCCCGCCGGCGGCATGGCCAATGGCCTGAGGTTTGACCGGCAGGGTCAACTGTTCGTGGCCGACGTGACCGGGCACAATGTGTTGCGCCTCGACCCCATTTCGAAAGCCATCAGTGTCTTCGCCCATGAGCCACGCATGAATCAACCGAACGATCTGGCCATCACCGATGCCGATGTGTTGTTCGCCAGTGATCCCAACTGGTCCGAGGGCACCGGGCAGCTCTGGCGAATCGACCCCGACGGCACTGTGCATCTGATGGAAACGGAGATGGGCACGACCAATGGCATCGAGGTCGGTCCTGATGGCGGCACGCTTTATGTGGGCGAGAGCGCGCAGCGTTGGATCTGGCAGTATGATCTGTCTGCAGACGGTCAGCTGTCGAATAAGCGACTCCTGATCACCTTCGAAGATTTTGGCCTCGATGGAATGCGTTGCGACGAGATGGGGAATCTCTACGTCACGCGCTACGGCAAGGGAACAGTCGCTATCATCTCCCCCGGCGGCGAATTGCTGGATGAGATCACCATCAAGGGAAAGAACCCGACCAACATCGCCTTCGGAGGAACCGACGGCCGGACTTGCTACGTCACAGTGTCCGACCGAGGATGTATCGAAGCCTTCCGGGCACCCCATGCCGGCAGAAGTTGGGCCATGATGCACACAGACAGGGACAGAGACAACCGATGACGACGATCCCAGCAGTCGAACAGATCGCCCCATTGACCAGTGGTCAAGTCGTCCAATTCAAACGGGACGGCTACCTCGTGCTGCCGGGCGTCCTCGATCCCGAACGGTGTCGGTCGGTGCGCGACAAGATGTGGGAGACGTTGGCCGACGGTCTGCCAAGAATGAAACGAGATGACCCCGCCACGTGGGGCCCCATCTCGGACGAAGAAAGCGAGAGGTTGGC
>PVBE012212931.1_pt1 | contig 150470 bp, 133 predicted proteins | sample 1631181 | NCBI WGS metagenome assembly PVBE01 (sample SAMN08397723, study PRJNA350692) | Marine metagenome, whole genome shotgun sequencing project. | isolation source: water | place: Pacific Ocean | collected 2012-04
AAAATATACTATCAACATAATAATGATAATAAATAATTTTATTATAAATTTATTATTCAATTTTTTCTTTATACCAATAGATACACCCTTGATGGTATAAATAAACAAAATTAAAATAGCACAGAAATATATTATCAGTGCATCTACAAAAGGATTCAAAATACTAAAATATGTATAAATATATGAATAATCAAAGAAATTTAATGCACCAAAAATATCAACTACAACAAATGAAAAAGATAAAATAACACAAAGTAATGTTAATAAGAATAAATATTTAATATCATTTTCAGAAAATCTACTCTTCGGATTCATTTTAATATGATGTTTATCTGATATTATATGTAATGCTTCCGTTTTTTTGGACCAGTGATATAAGTGTATAAAATATTCTGAATGATATATTATAAATATAATAATTCAGGAGGAAAAATAGAAAATTTATAATGATGTTTATAATTAAACGTTATACTAGAAAGACCATGAAATACTTTCGTGATGTATAATAAACGAATACTAAAAATAATAAATCCTGCAATAATCAGAAATGATAATATATATATAAACAAAATCTCTTTTTTGGAAAAAATGATATTTCTATATTTCTCATAACCATTCAATTCATGTTCAGCATATTCTATAGTAAAAACCCTATTGTCTATGCTTTTTAATGGAATTTGTTTTTTATCACTTAATATTATTAATACAAAAATATATATACAGCCGAAAAAATTTAGTACGTACCACATTTTTATAGGAATTGACGTAAAATTATAATAAGGATAATAGAGTATGATGTAGATAATGAGAACGAGTAATGATAATATATAATTTGTTTTTTTTTCTTCTTAAGAATACAGATAACTATCCATTTGATATTATAAAATACAATTACAATCAGAGTTAAAAAAAGAATATGCAAAAATATAATTTGAAATGATATTATGAGTTTTGCATAGCCTATTGCAAAATATATAGGTTTTATATCAAATGGTACACCTACCAAAAAATTAGTTATGGCAAGAACTAAAAAAGATATAATAGCTATTGCTGATAAAATCTTTACAATAAGTTTTTCAATATTAGTATATCTCATAAGCCTTTCAATTTTATATTATTGCTTCAGCATACAAATAAAGACACAATAAAAGAGCAAAAGAATCAATCGATTGACTGTCAGGTATTTACCACAATTATATACTAAAATTTAATAATTTAGATACATTTACGATACAAAGTAGATATTATTTGTACAGTTTTACACAAATGGAAGTTCTTATATTAAATTAACTATCAACAGAGTTGCATATAATATATATATAATTTTGTTATAAATAGTAATTTCAGTCTTATTTCCAATCTAATCATTTATTGAAACATACATTAGATAGGAGACAAAAAAGCTTAGTGATACACCATCTATCAAAATCCAGAAAACCGGGTTTATATTATTTAAAAAGTCCGGAAAGTATAAAATCGATATTATAATAAGCAAAGGCAACTTGTATATAAATCGTTTTGATAGTTTCTTTTTAAAACCTATAATAATTCCCTTTATAGTGAAGAAAAACAGTCCAATCAGCGCAAAATAACAAATAACTAGACTAAGAAAATAAGGATTTGAAAATGTATAATCTGAATAAATATAAGAAAAATTGACTATATTAAATGAACCTAATATATCAATGACAATAAATGAAGACCATATAATAACACAAATAAATATTAATAAATATAAATACAAACAATCCCTTTCAGAAAGTCGTGTGTCTGTATCTCCATTACCATCACTCTTGTTTAATATTACTTTTTCTTGTATAGGATTAGTAAATAAAGCTACGCAAACCACTAAGACAATCCCCAGAAAATGTATAATATTCCAGCCGAACCTTGACAAATTTGGTGTATATAATTCAGGCCAGTATAAAAATATAAATGTGACAAAAGAAGTAAATAACAATATATAATAAAATAGATTATTATTTAAGTTATACTTATATCCAATCCAGAACCCTTTAGAGATAAAGTAAAATAGTATTATAAAACATATAAAAATAATTATAGTAAAGTAAAAATCAGGAAATGAAAACCTATGCTGAAAAGCATAGGATGAAGTCTTCAAATGAAATACTTCTACTGTTAAAGCTATAAAAAAAATAATTGCAGTAACAACTGTAAAATTTATAAATTTTTTCTCTATTTCTGTATATCGCTGTTTTTGACCTTTTTCATATGATTCAGTTAAATTTTCTTTTAAATATTTTCCATACTCATTTAAAAAAATATTTTCTTCGCTTGATATTCTAACAGATAATTCGGTAGAAAATTTATCTAAATCATATAAAAAACTATCCTCATTAGATAAAACTTCATGTTTCTGATAAAATAACTTTATATATTCACTTATTCCTTCCATGTGATTGACAAAATCATTAAGAATTATTTTAAATTCACTGTTTTTTTTAGCTAAATTAAGTAACGGTGTATATAGTCTGATGTTCTCTTTTTCTAAATGCTGAGTTAATATGGGTTTAATATGAATTACCATTTTATGTTTTTTTACGGTGCTACTGCAGATTTTAATTGCTGAAAAAGCATCCATTACAGCCCTATGTTCATCTTTAAACTCATGAATAAGTCTACTTATTTCAAGAGTATCTTTGTGAGAATTCATCATTTTAACAATTTCTTCTTTATTTTTTTCTCTGTTTATTCTGGTATCATCCAGCACTGCAGAATTTTTTCTTAAAAAAAAGAAATAAAAATAGAAAAAGAAAAAAACACTGCCTGAAGCTTCTATAATGCTCCAGCTGACATTTCCAAGCAGGTAAATCCTAAAAGGGATATAAGCTATTGAATAGAAAAGAGTAAGATATAAAATTATTCTAATTTTAATCTTTGAGTGTTTATCAATCATTCGTTTAAGGATTTTGAAATTAAAATACACTAATATGACTGTAGATATAAAAGTAGCGATCCATGGCAGACTTATTATACTGTGCGGGTATAAAAAGAATAACATACTGTAATTGCCGATAATTATCCTTATCAAATGTGTCAGCATATAAAATAAAGACCCTAATGATGCAATAGAAGTACTAATCAGAATCCATTTGTATTCCTGTTTAGAAAAAAATATTACATTACGACCTGTATTTAAAGCCTTTCCTGTTGCTAAAAATTTGCTGAATCCGTGTTTATATATATAAAGCATAATAATTAGCAGAAATGTTCCAAATATATGAATAAAGTGCCACCCTAACCCCGTCAGGGGCAAAATATAATTATCAGGAAAATACATTATCATATATACTAAATTGAATACAATAAAAGGCAGAAAAATATAAAAGGACCTTTTTATGTCTTTCATACTTCCAGCCCACAGCCCTTTTGTATTAAAATACAGGAGACCTAAAAAACAGCAAAATATTATCCTGCTGCTGCAATAAACCGGGTTTTTATAGCTGTATATATAATGTTTTGAAATATATGCTATATCATTTATATGACGATTTACTTCTGAATTTAACAGCAAGCGAAGACTCAAAAATAGAAATCCTGCAATAATAACAAAAGAGAGAATAAATATAATTCCAGTCTCTGTTTTTGAGAAAATGATAACTTTAGCTCCATTTTCGTTTTTATTATTTATCGTATTTTTGCTGGTCCCCTGCATGAAAATTCTGTTGTCAATATGTTCTGAAGGCTTCATTCTTTTGCTGAGAAGCAGAAGTACTGCAAGAATATATATACACCATAAAAAGTTTAAGACATACCACAACTCTATTGGAATTCCGTAATAATAAAAAGGATAATATATTACTATTAGAATGATCGAGATCAGGAGTGATAATATATGAAAACTAATTTTCTCTTTCATCCTGATCCCTACAATAATCCGCTTAATAATATACAGTGCTATTCCAATTAAGCTAAAAAATAGGATGCATAAAAATATGAATTGAATATCCTCGAAAACTGACACATAGTTTTTAAAAATAGATAAAGTTCTGGGAGAGGTCGGAATACCTACGACAAATGTTGTTAATGAAAGAATCAAATAAGATATAATGGCTAATATAGAAAGAATTCTAACAAACAGTTTTCCATTTTTATATCTCATAGTCAAAAAAACTTTTGCTCATTATCAATAAATAATTAATTCCTCATTTCAAAGAAAAATAAACCGGGTTATCTACAGATACCTCTTTCAATTATATACTTAAACTTAATAATTAGAAGCTACACCAAACTTATTTTTCGCCGACTTAGTGTTAAGTTTAAGTTGATATTGGGCAATATATAAAGGAATACAAAGTTATGTACAATAGTATATAGCTTTGCATTCTATAAAAATTAATCTGCTGTTTTTCTTTTGCAATAAGTAATTTGACTATGCCTTAATTTTAGATTAATTAAAGAGTCGAGAGTGCTCAACCCCGCAGCTGTAGGATTTACTACAGGTATATATTTATTAAACTTTTCCAGCAGGCTTTTTTCAATATATTTACTTACACCATGCATACCTGTACAGCCTAAGATAATTGATTCAGCGCCTTCATCTACTGCCTGAACTCCCTGATGGAATAATTCTTCTTTTAATTTTTGAATATCTTTCATATCGCAAATATTCATATTCACATGCCTTATAGATACAAGACTATCCTGAACACCGTTTTGTCTAATTGCGGAATTGTAGATTGGCACAACTGAAGCTAAAGCTGTAATTATAGAAAATTTTGAAGATAAATTCAAAGCAACGGTTATAGATGGGAGGAATCCACCAACAATTGGGATATTGACAAGTTCTCTCAGCATGACCACGGAACTATCCAAAAAACAATCAATATAAATACCGTCAAAACCTTTATTTTCAGCATTTACTACAATTTTACTCAATTCAGCATAAGTTCTGGATTCATCAAAACGGTTTTCTATATATTCAGGCCCATTGTCTAAGTTGACAATCTCTATATGCATTTTATTTAAATTAAATAAATTAATTTCGAATCTAACATCCTCATTCAGTTTAGAATGATTAAGAGGTATTATCAGTAAAATTTTATTCATTGAAAAATCTCTTTATAACTACTTAATATAACTCAGTACATCTACTATTTTTTTTACCTTATAATAATTCAAATGCTTCATAGAACTTTCATCAACGTATTCATGCGCCCATGTAGCTTCCTCACATGGAATATGAATAGCATTACATCCAATATTAACTACAGGCAGGATATCAGATTTTAATGAATTACCGATCATCAAAAACTCTTCAGGTGCTACATCCAAATGATTTAATAGTTTTGAATAATTTTTTTCATTTTTATTACTCATTATTTCAATGTGGTGAAAGTTCTCTGCCAAACCTGATTTAGAGAGTTTTCTCTCCTGATCAATTAAATCTCCTTTTGTAGCTAAAATCAGTTTATACTTATCTTTTAAACTATGTAACACTTTTTCAACATCTTCATAAAGTTGGATTGGAAACGACATTAAAAATTTACCTATATCTATAATTCCAACAATATCTTTATTTGTTATCCTTGAATCACTGACTCTGATTGCAGTCTCAATCATGGAAATAGTAAATCCTTTGGCTCCATAACCAAACAGTGATAAATTTCTTATTTCTGTATTGCCCAGTTCTCTTTCGAGAATAGTTTTATCAGCATATTTGCTCATTATTTCGACAAATGAATCTCTTATTTGAAAGAAAAAGATTTCGTTTTCCCACAGAGTATCATCGGCATCAAAGGCAATTACTTTAATTTTATCTAAATTCATGATTATTATTTACTTTATTATGCATATCTTTTCATTTGGTTTCATTGGGAATCTGAAACCAAATTTCGCCCAGTGCCCTAATTCAGATTCAGCCCATACTTTTCCATCATGCTGTTCTAATATGCGCTTAATAAGAAAGAGTCCAAGTCCCGAACCACGTTTATTTAATGTATTTTTATTTTTCAATCGCGAAAATTTACCAAATAATTTACTTTTTTCCTCTTCATTAAAACCCGGCCCTTAGTTCCATACACTTAATACTAAATCATTTTTATCAGTGTTAATATTTACTTCGGCTAACCCGTTTTCATTACCGTACTTTGCCGCATTAGACATAAAATTTACAAGTGCAATTCTTAATAACTCCTGATCTGCAAATACAGAATAACCTATATTGCCATTGACCTTTAGTTTTACTTTTCTGGAGTCAAAGAGTGGTTTGGTTTGCTCTTCACAAGGTTTAACTACGTCTTCAGAAAAATTAATATAAGATTTATTTGCTATAAGTTCTCCCCTCTCTGCACGGGATAAATCTAAATAATTTTTAACCATAACCTGCAAGTCTTCACAATTCCTCTTTATGCGAACAAGCTGTTTGTCTATAGGGGCTGAAAGATCTCCAAGATAACCTTCGACAATAACAGATATCATTGTCTGAATCGCAGCAAGAGGAGATTTTATTTCATGAGTAACAAAACCAAGCATTTCCATGTAGTTTTTATTAGCTGTTTCAAGTTTTTTATTAGTTTCTGCCAACTCGATTTTATGCATCTCTTCTCTATCATGCATTCGTTTTCTCTCAAGACATGCTCCTATTCTGGCATCTAATAGAATAGGATCAAACGGCTTATTTAAATAATCAACAGCTCCCATTTCAATGCACTTAACAACATTTTTCATTTCATCGGACGCTGAAATTACAATCACTGCTAAATTTCTCAGTTTATTATTTTTTCTTAGATAATCCAGCACCTGATAACCATCCATTACAGGCATTACTATATCCAGTAAAACTAAATCAAATTTACTTTGGTCAATATAGCTTATTGCTTCCTTACCATTCACAGCAAGAGTTACTGTATGGCCTCTCTGTTCAAGAAAATGAGTCAACTTAATCCTATTAATCTCATAATCATCCACTACCAATATATTTCCTAAGCAATTCATTTTGTTCACTTTTATATAGATTATAATTTTGTTTATTGTTCAAATTATTCTTACACTAATGTCATTTTATTCTTCTCAACATTAAAAGAGCTATATCATCAAAACGATTGCCTTCTTCATGGGTTAGTACGTCCTGAACAATAGAGGTTCCAATTACCTTCAATTTCTCATTACTATTCTGAGATAAGAAACTCATTATTTTTTTATCCCCATATTCTATATTTTCTGAATTGAGGGCTTCATTTATACCATCAGTATAAATTGTTAAAATCTCTCCAATATTCAATATAAATCCGGAAGTTCTGTATATTTCATCATCATATAAACCCACAGGTTTATTACACGACATCCCAAATTTACCTTGCACTCCATTTGCATCAGTTAAAATCATATCATGATGACCTGCATTGGCAAAAGTTACTTCACATGTTTCAGTATTATAAAAAATCAGATACATTGTAAGAAACATAAAAGCATCATTGTCTTTACATAAAATTTTATTTATTTTTTGTAAAATTTTTCCTGGTTCAAGCTCCTTAGATTGGAGACATGTATTTTTTACAACAACTTTAGACATGCTCATAAAAAATGCTGCTGATACACCTTTGCCTGAAACATCAGCAACCACAACAGCTATAGTATTATTATTTATGTAAAATAAATCAAAAAAATCTCCTGACATTTCATTTGCAGGAACAAATTTAGTATATATCTCAATATCATCTCTATTAAAATCCTTGTTAATACTGGGTAAAACAGATTTCTGGATTTTGGCGGCTGCTTTTAAATCACTTAAAATAAACTGATTTTTTATAGCTTCTTCTTTTAAATTTGTATCAAAATTTCTATTTTCTTTTTCAAGTTTCTTGTTCGTATCTTCTAATAGTACCTTATGCTCTTTTTCCTGATCTATCTTACGTTTTTTTTCAAGGCATACCTTGATCCTTGCGTTCAAAATATCAGGATCAAAAGGTCTGATTAAATGATCAACAGCCCCTTTTTCTATGCATTTGACAATACTTTCAGTTTCATCTGAGCTAGAAATAACAATCACAGGCAAATTCAGCAGCTTACTATTTTTGCCCATATAATCCAATACTTGATATCCATCCATTTCAGGCATTATAATATCAAGTAAAATCAAATCAAAATTCTTCTCATTCATCAGCGAAATAGCTTCTTTACCATCAACTGCAAGAGTTACGTCATGCCCGGATCTCTGTAAAAAAAATAGTAGTTTAATTCTATTTAATTCATCATCCTCGACAACTAATATACGGCCATTTTGATTTTCATTATTTTTCAACCTATTTTTAGGTTCGTTTATCTTCATCATTTATTCTCTCAATTTCACTAGTAAGATTCTCTAATGCAAAACTCACTATGTAATACTCTTTCTCTATTTCTTCAATACGTTCTAATATATTATCATTCACACCTGATCTACTGACCTGTTCTAATTTTTTACATAAATTACTAAGATTTACAGCACCAAATTCAGCACTCCCGGATTTTAATGTATGAGATGCCCTTTCAAGTACAGGAAAGTCTTTGCTCTTCAAAGATTTTTTCATGTCTGAAATTAAATTTGGTGAACTGCCTAGGAAACTTTTAATTAACTTTATAAATAATTGGTTATCTCCTGTTAATTCCATAAGATTTTTAAGTTTAGCTGTTTCTAAAGGTTTAGTATCGTTTTGAGCTTCTGCAGGATCATTTATTTTACTTTCAGAAGAATTATTAACCTTTAGTGAAGTAATATGCAAATAACATTTTTTCAATGCATTTACAAATTCATCAATATTTATAGGCTTACTGATATAGTCATTCATTCCTACTTCAATGCATCTCTCTTTATCTCCAAACATGGCACTTGCTGTCATTGCAATGATATAGGGCCCATCATTTTCTGACCATTTCTTTCGTATATAATAAGTTGAATCAATACCATCCATTTCAGGCATCTGAACGTCCATAAAGATTAAATCATATGAGTTAAGCTCCAAAGCTTCAAGTACCTCTATCCCATTTGCAACAACATCAGCATTATACCCTAATCTCTGCAAAAATCTCAAAGCCAGCATTTGATTTGTCGAATTATCATCTGCTAATAAAATTTTAAGTGGATAATTCTCTCCAACTGTTGAATCAAATATAGGTGTTATTGTATTTTTTTGTATAATGTTCTTACTGCTCACAGTAATGTTTTCACTAAAAATATCAATTAAAGTCTTATAAAGCGTTGATATTTTAACAGGTTTGGCTAAACAAACAGCTAATTTTTCAATATCGTCAATTTTGTCTCTATCAAACTTAGAACATAACATCACCAAAGGAAGCGGTTTAGAAGATTTAATTTCTCTTATTTCATCAATTAATTCACATCCATATCCTTTTCCAAGCCTAACGTCATACACTGCCATATCAAATAATTCATTTTTTTTAAATAAATCAATAATATCTGTCTTTGTATTTGCAACTTTTGTTTCCATTCCCCATGATTTTAACTGAGAAACAATAAAATTACTGTTTATACCATTAATATCTGCTACAAGAATCTTTTTCCCTTTTAATAAAGGTTGATTATGATTAATATAAACAGGCTGATTACACTCATGCTTAAATGCTTTAATTGTAAAATGAAATTTTGTACCTTTGCCTTCTACACTTTCAACCCACATGTTTCCACCCATTAATTCACTCAATCGTTTAGAGATAATCAACCCAAGTCCTGTTCCGCCATATCCACGTGTGGACGCAGCGTCAACCTGACTGAAAGCTTTAAAAAGACAACCAAGTTTATTTTTAGGAATACCTATGCCGGAATCACTTACAGTGAAGTGTAATTCATATTGATCCTTTTTATTTTCAGCTATCAGTTTCTTACTATTATCTTTATGCTCAGTTATTATTTTATTACCGGTTACATGTATGATAACTTCTCCACTAGTTGTAAATTTAATTGCATTATTTAGTAAATTTACGAATATCTGGAGCAGTCTTGTTGAATCATTAATATAATATAAAGGTAAATCAGGATCAAAAATAACACCTATTTCGTTACTCTTTACATGTGCTTTTACAACCATTAAATCCAATGCATTTTCTATTAATTCTCTTAGGTTAAATGCTTTGACCTCAAGTTCTATTTTACCTGCTTCAATTTTTGAAAAATCAAGAATATCATTAATAATCTTGAGCAGTGAATTTCCACTCTTATTAATAGTGTCTAAATATTCCCTCTGTTCTACAGTAAGCTTAGTATCAAAAAGCAGACTGGTTAAACCTATTATTGCATTCATTGGAGTACGTATTTCATGGCTCATATTAGCAAGAAATATACTTTTGGCTTCAGTTGCTTTCTCGGCCACATTTTTTTCGCTCTTAAGTTGTTTATTGGAATTTTCAGTTATTTCCAAAGTTCGTTTTATTTCATTCCTTTTGGCAATATGTAAATACATTCCAGTTATTACAGCAGAATTATCGATATGCTCTATAAGAGAATCATTCAATTCATCTTTGTATACCAATTCGATAACACCAAAAAGTTCTTTTTCATGGATCATAGGTACAATGTAGAAATATTCTCTAATATTATTATCAGCAGATATTCTATCAGTCAGCAGAGAGGTTTTATTTAAAGCTGTTTTTCCTACGTAGCCATCACCAATTTCATAATAATCCACCAAAGAACTACTTACAGGATAATTAAAGCTGGACATCAACGTGCATATGGAAGTTTTATTGTTGTATGAATATATTGAACCATAATTAACTTCTGTATATTGTGATAAAAATTTTAGACTTCTTTGAAATATATTCTCATAGGATAAATCACCTGATAAAGCATTATTTATTAAATTCTGTCCATCTCTGATCCAAAACTGATTTTGAAGCTTACCTATAAGAATATTAAAATTCTCTGACATTTCTGAAATTTCATTTTTACCTCTTATTTTTGCCTTTATAAGCTCACCGGTTTTAGAGATTTTAGACATTACATTTTTCAATTCTTTTACATTTGAAAGTGTACTTTTTATAATAAAAAACGAAATAAAACCTGTCATACATGCTACAAAAAGAATAAATATAATAATATCTCTAATTGTATATTCATGAAGCCTGGCAGATGCATTCATAAATTCATCTGCTTTTTGCCTAGCATGAGCATTCAACGCCTGTGCTTCATCTTCAAATCTATTTACAAGCATCGTATCCGAGCTATAAAGCAATCTCAAAGCCTCGTTTTTGTTTCCTGATTTAGCTAAGTTGATAATTTTATCCCTGATGACTTTCCATTCGGCAAACTCTTTCTCTGTTCTATTTGAAATGTTTGCCCCATCACTGCCTTTGATATACTCTTTAATTATTTTTAAATTGGCTATAATTTTTTTTTCGTAAATATTTTCCTCATTGATTGCTTTAACCATTTCTGAATTATTCTGAGCAAAAACAATATTCCATAGAGATTTGTCAGTTTTTATAATATCCATGTTAACTTCCAATGCTGCATTGGATACACGTAACGGATGTTCATAAATTCCTCTTGTCAAATTGAAGAGTTTATCCATCTGAAGTATGGTAAAAGCGCCGTAAATAATAAAAAGAAGCAGTGTAATTAAAAATAGAATATTCATTCTACTTTTAATAGATATATTATTAAATATGTTCAAAATTCTCCCTCACAAATCATTTCAAAACAGATATTACTACTGATTAGTTTGATATATTCCCTGTAGAATTATTAGACATTGATTTGCCTATTAAATTTCCAAAACCAAGCCTAATATTTAATACCAAAACAGATAAAATACAAGTAAACGGTATCAAATAAATCATATTAACTGGATAATAAATTAAGCCCGAAATAAGAGAAGAAATACCTGATTTTTACATAAACTAAAGGTAGATAATTAGTTAGTTGTTTGTGGAATAATTATAAATAAAACAAAAGGCCGTATCATTTTTTTTTAATACAGCCTTTATATTATTCTAAAAATTTTAATTTACTCGACCTGCTTTTTTACTGCCTGCAACTCTTGTAAATTTTTTCCCTTTAGTTCTGAATCTACCAAATCCTGCAGCTTTAGTCATAGGTTTATACAGAATAGCCATTATAATAGCACCAGCCAACGCTATAAAACCGAATATACCAATTACATAACTCATATGATGTGTTCTATCTAAAAGTGTAGGTCCTGTATTCAGCATCCATTCATTAAACAAAGCAGCGGTAGACCCTGTTCCGCCGACAATAATAAAACCTATAGCAATAAATACACCTTCTAAACCTTCAGTTGAACACTGACCTGCAACAGCTGTGGCAACAGGCCCTATAAATATTTCCCCAAAACCGCAAATAAAAATAGCTACCATCATCCATAAAATATTGATTTTTGCAAAATCGTCTATGTGAAATCCAATGACAACAATGAACATTCCAAGCGCTAAAATTAATAATCCAATTAAAATTCTCATAAGTGCATTGAAATGGATTCCTTTCTTTTCCAGTTTCATGAATATTATTGAAAAAAATACACCAAAAAGAATTATTACAAGCGCATCCATACTAAGAGCCCATTGCGGCGTTAGATTATGAAGGGCTGTAGAAGAGTCAAGAATAGATGAAAAAGCTGTACTTGTATACATATTATACCCAGTCCAGAATATCATGGAAATTATACTCAAAACTAAAAATACTATAATTTTCTTTCTTGCTAAACCTTTATATTTTACTGCTAAAAATATTATGAATAATATTGTACATATTACAGAAATAATAATTATTATATTCATCAACGGTGCTATAAGGCAAAATAAATATATAACTGCTGTACATATAATGCCAACGCAAAAAAGTTTCCAAAAACCGGCAAGTTTCTCCTTCTTAGGTCTGTTGCCCATTTTCCATGACTGAGAACCCTCAAATGTTTCTACTCTATTATAGAAGAAAAGCACATATGCTAAAACAACTGCTGAACATAAACCACCGATTCTAAATACATTGACATAACCAATTTCAGGTGCAAATCCTGATATTATAGCTGTAACAAAAGCAGTGGCATTCATAAGAGCGTAGGAAAGTAAAAATATATTAAAACGACCTTTATATTCAGCGTTCATTGTATTAGACATTACTACGTAATTTTGGGAAACAGCAAGAACCATACTCGCACCAAACATAGAAGCTCCGATTAGCAGTGTCGGAACGCTGTTTAAAGTCATTAAATAAAAACCGCAAATCTGCAAAATACCTGCAACTATTAATGATTCTCTATACCCCCACCTGTCAGATAATTTAATAACAAGTATCGGCAGAATATTACCCATTCCCCAGACCACAGCTACAATAAAGCTTCCCCAGTCATTTGATTTTCCTAAATCATAAACACCGAAAAATATCACATTGATAAGAAAAAAAGTCTGAATAGCTATATAAATAGCCATATATATGATTGGATACTTTACTGATTTTTTCATGAACGTCTGTTCAGTACTCATTTTAATCCCCCCCCCCCTTAATTTTTCCAAAACGCATTATTATAAAAAAATGCCCTTTTACACATTGAAACCTTAGAAATCTATAAATATCAAATATATTTTTTATTCAATTATTTAGTAATAGCACAATAAATATATAATTGTTTTAAAATCATTCAAGTACTTTATTTAAAATAACTTAAAGCGATGATATAATGACATATCATGTGACATATCATTAAACTTTTATATACTGAAACATCGGATAACATTATGCGAAGCACTAGTTCAGACAAAGAACTCAGAAATAACAATTATAAGATATATTTCTGAGCTTAACAAAAATATAAACAAAACAGCTGTATCAAAATTATTTTTGATACAGCTGCTTTTAATTTATTGTAGTTGAGATTCATCTACATGAATCTCAAGAAACATTCTAATTTACGCAACCTGCTTTTTTAGTTCCTGCTACTCTTACAAATTTTTTCCCTTTAGTTCTGAATCTACCAAATCCTGCTGCTCTTGTCATTGGTTTATATAATATAGCCATAACTATTGCTCCACCTAAAGCTATGAGAGCGAAAACTCCAATAACAAAGCTCATATGATGTGTTTTATCCAAAAGAGTAGGCCCAGTTTTCAGCATCCATTCATTTAGCAAGGCAGCTGTAGCTCCTGTTCCGCCTACTATAATAAAACCTATAGCAATGAATACGCCTTCAAGTCCTTCTGTAGAACACTGGCCTGCAACTGCTGTAGCGACGGGACCTATAAAGATCTCACCGAAACCGCAAATACCTATCGCAATCATCATCCATGCAATATTGATTTTAGAAAAATCTCCTGCATGAAAACCAATAACAACTGTAAACATACCGAGTGATAAGATAAATAATCCAATTAAAATTCTCATCAATGCGTTGAAATGGATTCCTTTCTTTTCCAGCTTCATAAATATTATTGATAAGAATATACCAAACAGTATTATTACAAACGGATCCATTGATAGACCCCATTGAGGAGTTAAGTGATGAAGTGCTGTTGCTGAGTCAAGAATAGATGAAAAAGCTGTACTTGTGTACATATTGTAACCGGTCCAGAATATCATTGAAATTATACTTAAAACCAGGAATACAATGATTTTTTTTCTGGCCGAGCCCTTATATTTAATTGCTAGGAATATTACAAATAAAATAGTACAAACAACAGAAGCATTAATTACAATATTGATAATCGGAGCTACACGACATAGTAAATAAATTACAATCGTTGTAACGATACCTAAACATAACAGTTTACAAAAACCAGCAAGTTTATCTTTTTTAGGCCTAGTAGCCATTTTCCATGATTGAGAACCTTCAAATGTAACAGCTCTATTATAGAATATAAGCACATAAACTAAAATAATAGCTGAAAAGACAGCGCCAATTCTAAAAACATTTGCATACCCAATCTCAGGAGCAAACCCTGATATTACACCCGTAACAAACGAAGTTGCATTCATTAAAGCATAAGAAAGCAGGAATATATTAAAACGCCCTTTATATTCGCCTTTCATAGTATTGGACATTACAACATAGTTCTGAGAAACTGCAAGCACCATACTTGCACCAAACATCGAAGCACCAACAAGCAGTGTAGTAACACTGCCCAGAGACATTAAATAAAATCCTAGAAACTGTAGTATCCCAGCAACAATTAATGACTCCTTATAGCCCCACTTATCTGACAATTTAATTACAAATATTGGAAGTATATTCCCCATACCCCAAATAACTGCAACAATGAAACTTCCCCAGTCATTTGATTTACCTAGATCGTAAACACCGAAAAATATCACATTGTACAAAAAGAACATCTGTATAGCTAAATAAATAGCCATGTACATAATTGGATACTTTACTGATTTTTTCATGAACGTTTGTTCAGTACTCATTCTACATCCCCTTTAATTAGTTTTTATATATCATCTATCTCATCAAAAAATAATTATACAAATTTCCTCAATCATCATTTAAAGTAAAATTCAATATAATATTATTTTAATTTATTTCAAGTTGTTTATTTTGAAAAACTTAAATATATGATATAATGATATAACATAAACATATCATTTGACATATCATGGAGAATTAAATGTGCCTGAACATTGGATAACAGTTAGTGAAGCTATAGTCGAAACAGGAAAATCTGAAATTACAATTAGAAGATATATAGCTGAGCACAATAAAAATATAAATATAATCAAAAAGCAGCATGGCAAGATATTTATCAATACCAAATTTTTATATAGAACTCACAAACCTCTTAATAACATTTCATTGGATAAATTGGAAGATGAAGTAAAGCAAACTAAAGAGGCCATGCACTTAGCCTATGAATCCAAACTGGTAATGGAAAAAGACAATCAGATAGAGCAGTTATTAAACAGAAAACGTTTTCTTCCTTTGTGGATAACATTGGGATTTGCCTTACTTATTATTCTATTGATCGTTGGAGGTGCTTTATATAGAAATGATTTAATTAACCAGCATAAGGAAGAGATAGCTACACTTAATAACGGTTTTAACAAGATTATAAGCAGCAAAGATGAAATAATAGCTGAAAAAGATAAAACAATAATCTATATCAAAAATAGTGATAAACAGCTTGTAAATACACTTACAGGCCAAAATAAACTACTTAAAGAAGAAAACTCAAAGCTAAAAAAATAAACTAAAATATATAAAAAATCTATTGACAGAATTTATTATTTTTTCCTGATTTTATTTTTATCATTACATTTTTTTATTTTTCAAATATAATATTGAATATGATTAGTTCCTGTGTAGCAGTTTGCATTGCAAATTCAGGCATATAATAATTCTAGCATAAGTGATGTCAATTTAATGACTAAACAAAATAACTCAATTAAAAATACTGGCGATAATCAAATTGAAACTAAACCCCAAAAGATAGGAAATTCTTTTTATCGTCACTCAACATTTTGGACAGCATTTATAGCCGTAATTATAATTTTATGTATGATTGGCGCTTTCTATTTATACAGATATGAAATTGTAACTCAATACACCACAATTATTAAAAACACAAAGTCTGATCATAATGAATTACTGACAAAAACAAAAAAATCTCTAACTGAAGCACAAAAGCAGAATGCAATTTTAAATAAAGAACTAGCTCACGAAAAAGAGGTTTATAAAGCGACTTTACAAAAAGTACATGCTCTTCAGAAAAAATACCTTGAAAGAATACAGGCTCTTGAATTTCAAGTAAAACATAAAACACAATTGGAAAGAACGGCCCTGCCAACAGATTAAGGATTTAACGATGTTTTACAGAAAACATCTACTGGTTATATTCTATATTTATTTTCCTCAATCTCAAATTTAAGCTAATATCAATGTATGAAAAATCTTTTTCATCAGGCGATTTCTGCTGTTCTGGAGAGTGATATAAACAAATAATTACGACTAGCATTAATTAATATTAACAGATTATATCTACAGTCACTGTTCCTGACTCCATTCCTCTTGAAGCAAAAATACTTAACTACTCGGCTGGACTGATATCTGCAAGTTTCTTACCTAATTCCTTGGCTTTTTTTACATTTGAATCTTCCTCTAAAATAGCTCCTGAGCGATGAGGTGTGTTTGGAAATAGAGAAGAATCAAACTCACACTTTAAAAAATTTGCGAATGCCTTAAACTGGCTTTCTAAAATTTCAATATTATTTTCTATTATCCCGATTCCTGTAGCCAGTAGAACTACTTTTTCCCCATTGAGTTTGGAAGTAAAATTATTTGGATCACCAGGATCAGAATCGTTTATTAGATGAGAAAGTGAGTGCATTTTATCAATAAAACATTTCATTGGAGCAGTACAGCTAAACGAATATACTGGTGTACAAAAAACAATACAGTCAGATTCAATAAGTTCAGTCACTTTTTCACTCAATTCATCTTTGAATATACATTTGTAATCCAATGATTCTTTACACTTATTACAAGCATTACACCACAATATCTTGAACTTCAGTTTCGTTGTATCAATCTCATATACTGTTGCTCCATTTGCAGATGCAGACTGCTTGACTACGTTTGTAATCAACTTTGTATTTCCATTTTTACGAGGAGAACCATGTAGGAAAAGAATTTTTGAGTCATTTTATTATTGTTTAGCGCTTTAGAATATTCTTTATTCATAATTTACCTCTTGTTTTATTTCTTAAACTTTTTAGTTCTGACTAAAGATATTTATTGAAGAAATTGTGTATGTTTATGATATATTAATTTTCACTATCGCAACTATCCCTTATATATACGATTCCCAACTATTGTCAAAATAATTGTAACGAACATCAGTATAAAGATTAATCCAGGAAGAAACAGTGCCGTCTGCAAATCTAAAAATACAATACCTAATGATACACATGAAATTAGGAACATACTTATCAGTAACATTGCTGCAGAAGCGGATGATTTGTCTTTCTGACCCAAAACAGCCTTTGCTGAAGTTGCTCCGTATATTAAAGGAGTTCCACACATTATTAAAAACATTGGGCCAAATAATGATATTATATTAACGCTTCCCATACTGAACAAAATAAACATTATTAATGCCCCTGTTAAAGTAATCGAACCACCTGTGAGCATTAATCTGTTTGCACTTAATTTTGTTTGTAATTTACCTGATGTATAGCCACCTATAAACTGTCCTAAATAAGCAAATAGTAAATATAAACCATATTCTTCAGGCGTAATTTTTAACATATTAACTGAAATAAAAGGTGCGATAGTAGGAATTACATAAATACATGAAGATGCCAGTCCAAAAATAAGTGAGAATATAATCAACCTTGGATTTTTTAAACATCTTATATATTTTTTATATATCCAGATTAAATTTAAACTCTTTCTATTAATTCTAGTTATTGTTTCAGGAAGAATTAATATTACAAATAAAACTAAAAAACCATAAGCAAACAGAGCATAAAGACAGCTTTCCCATCCAAAATTAGTTGCCAGGAATCCTGTTATACATATACTAAAAGCAGGTATTAAAGAAAATGCTATCATCATGTAGCTTGTTACAATTTTAGCCTGCTCATGAGAAAAATAATCATGTATTATAACATATGCCAATGTCATAGCACTGCCGCCACCCATTGTTATTACAAAGCAACCGATCAAAAGAATTATAAATAAATGAATATTAATTCCTGATATGATCAGCACAGTACCTAAAAAATATAAAAAAACCGATAAGTAGGCAGCTTTTTTTCTGCCGAACCTATTAGCTACTGGAGCACCGAAAATAGGACCTACTGTATAACCTAACAGCAGCATAACCATCATAACTTGTGTTACCGCTGTAGTAATATTAAAATATTTTGATATTTCAGGAAAAACAGGTGTCAGAAAAACTGTAGCAAATGAACCTAAACTTACCAAAGGCATAAGACTAATCAAACCTGGTGATTTAGTTTTAGCTAAATGGAAATTAAAACCTGATCCAAATGGAATAGCCAAACTTTTCATTATATACTCTCCTTTTATAATTATTTTCTTTATATATCTAACATATGAATGAACTTAATTGAATCAAAAAAACAGTGATAATTACTTGCAAACTTAACATATTTATGTTTAAATAAGACATATATATGTTAAGTTAAAAAAACAAAATGTATCATGGAATTTTACTGGAAGAAAGCAAAACAAATAAGGTTAAATAAAAAATTATCAATTGTTTCTGTTGCTGAGGATGTTGGTATCTCAAGGGGAACTTTATGGTCCTGGGAACTTGGAACCAGAATGCCGAGAGAAAAAAATATAAGAAAGCTTTCCTGCTCTTTAAGAGTTCCATTGAATGAAATATCTGATTTGAAAGAAAATATTGAACACTCAACTCAACCTTTAAATGAATATACAGATGCATGGGAAGATTTTACGCTCCCTGCATCAAAATGGGAAGCTGATAATATTAACATGTTGTCAAAAGGCGTTGATAGTCTTATCAATACATTAAAAAGAGCTTTTATTATTACAAATGCCTTGATGAATTCAACAAATGCCATGATTTACATTAAAGATATCAATAAAAAATATATAACAGCGAATGCTGCATTTTTAAAACATTTCGGTTTAACATCAAGTCAAAGAGTAATTGGATTAAAAGATGATGATTTTTTCCCCAGTTCAGATGCCAAAACAAACAGTGAAGAAGATGTAAAAGTATTATATACAGGTGAGATGGTCGTTAGAGAATCTTATACTCCAGGAACCAGAAATAAAAAATGGAGTCTAATAACAAAAAAAACTATTTTAGATTCACAGGGAAAAGTTGCCGGTTTGATTGGATGCTATGTAGACATCTCAGACAGAAAAAAATCTGAACGAATTAGAGAATTGTTAGAAATAAACGTCAAATACATGGATTGCGGTTTGGCAATAGTAGATTCTAATAATAATTATCTATATATTAATGAAGCTTATGCAAGACAATATAATATTTTAACAAAAGAACATACTTTTAATAATAAACTATGGATTTCTAAACTTCACCCTGACAACCAGGCAGAAGCAAAAGAATATTCAAGCAAAAATTCTTTTCCCAATAAACAAATTTATCGAATCATCCAAACTGATGGATTATATAAATGGATTGAAGTGGTTAGAAGCGCAATAATTTTTCAAGGGAAAAAATGCCTGATCATTGTTTCCAAGGATTATCATGAGAATATTGGAAAAATTGAAAAATTGGAAGAATATCTGGAAACACTTAATAAATTGTCAGAAGAAGAGAAAAATAAAATTATACATTTATTAGAATAATCTTTATCGTTATATGTACAAATATTATTTCTGTAAAACTCAATTCTCTTTATTCCTCGGCTCAACTTCTTCAGGTTCAGGAAGATTTAAAAACCATACATAATGGAATCCTCTCCTCAAATCATTGAGTATAACAAAAAAACACGGTACAAGAATTAGTGTAACTATTGTTGTAAACAATATACCGAAAGCAATTGTTACTGCCATAGGCACAATAAGCTGTCCTGTAAAGCTTTTTTGAAATACAAGCGGCATCAATCCGAAAAAAGTAGTTAAAGTAGTTAACATAATGGCCCTAAATCGTCTTTTCCCTCCAAGGACAACAGCATCTGAAAGATTTTTTCCTGCTGCTAATCTTTGATTAATTTCATCAATTAATACGATGGCATCATTAACTACTACACCTGATAATGCAACAATACCGAAAATCCCCATTAAGGAAATCGGCAGGTTAAAGATAGTCAAACCTATAATAGCACCGATAACTCCGAAAGGAATTGTAAACATAATAACTACAGGTTGAAAATATGATTTAAATATCAGGACAAGAATGAAATAAATAGCCAGCAGTGCAAGAGGTACGGTTACCATAAGCCTGCTGAATAGTTCATTTGTCTGCCTTGACTGTCCTGATGTTCCATAAGATATATCATATATCCCTGCGAGTTTTGGTAGAAAATTTTCATCTAAATTTTCCATTATTTCTTTGCTGTTGGCTATTTTTTCATTTACTCTGGCATAAACATTGACATAGCTTTGTCCATCTTCTCTGGAAATGCTGCTTGGAGCTGCCTCAAGGTTCAATTTTACTAAATCATATAATGGTATTTCCTCTCCATCCTTTGTCTTTATTCTCATATTCTGAAAATATTTAACTGAATTCTGTCCATGTCCGCTTATAAAACTTATTTTTACAGGGATTTCATCTTTTCCTCTTTGAATTTTCATTGCTTCACTTCCATAAAAACCGGCATGCACCTGGTTTGCAATATCGCTCAAACTCAATCCAAAATAATAAGCAGCAGGCTTAAGCTTCATGGTAAACATTCTTTTCCCGTACTCATAACTGCTTTGAATATCAAACGTTCCCTTATAGCTTCTGATTTTACTTATCAGTTTATTTGATGCTTCCAGCAAAACATTCTGATTATCACCATATAAGTTAACGTTTACTGGATAATCCCATGACATCCCCCTGAAACTGCTTTTGGTAACTTCAGGAATTTCACCGACCTCCTTCTCCCAGGCATTTGCCAGCTCCATATATGGAATTTCTCTTTCTTCAGATGGGACAAGCGGAAGCATAAAATGAATGCTGTTTCCTCCTCCCCAGGCATAAAAACCTTCTGAAGGGTTTCTGCCATCCGGAGTTTTAAAATCTGGTTCAACACTTTTCCAAGCTTCATAATATTTATTTAAAAGTCTCTTTGTCTTTGCTACTGGAGTACCTTCAGGAAGTTTAACTTCAAGCTTCAAAATATCCGACTCTGTAGCAGGCCAGAATTTAAATTTGATACCTCCTCCGGCAATAGCCCCCAATACTACAAGCATTACAAGAACACCGACGCTTACAGTAGCATATCTCCACAATAAAATAGATTTTAAAAACTTTCCATAAATATTCTGAATAAAATAATCTAAGCCTTTATTTACACTTAACCTTAAAGTCGAAAAAAATCTTAAGACTCTATTTTTTGGTATAACTGTTATAAATCTCAGTTTCCTTAAATGAACAGGTAGAACAATAAGTGCCTCTATTAATGAAACACTCAAGGCAGAAATAACGACAATAGGAATCCCCAAGACGAGATCTTTCATGCCTCCTATAAGAAAAAGCAGAGGTATAAAGGAAATAATAGTGGTAAGAACAGCAGCAGTTACGGGCCAGGCAATGTGAGCTGTCCCGTTAATAGCAGCCTGAATTGGAGTTTCTCCTCTCGACTGTCTTTCAAAAATAGATTCGCCTGCAACAATACCGTCATCAACAATTATACCCACTACCATTATCAAACCGAAAAGCGAAAAGAAATTAATAGTTAATCCTGTTATAGCCATTACAATAAAAGCTCCGGCAAGAGACACTGGTATTCCAAGAGCAACCCATAAGCTAAGTTTAAAATCCAAAAACAACCATAAAACGGCAATAACAAGAAGCAGGCCGGCTAAGCCGTTCCATGCAAAATTAGACAGTGTTTTATCAATATATTTTGTTGTATCAAAAAATTTACTGATCGTAACACCTTCAGGCAGTTTTTTCTGTTCGAGTTTAATAAATTTGTTAACTTCAGCAATGGTATCCATGGAATCATCATTCTCGCCTCGATCAACTATAATGAAAAGAGCAGGTTTGCCATCATCTGACATAATGAAGTAATTCTGGTTCTTATCAAAAGAATCACTGATTGTAGCTATCTGCCCCAGTTTAACAGTAGTTCCGTCTTTCTTTGAAATAACAGGTATGTTCTTATATTCTTTAGCCTGGTATCTTCGCCCGATAGCTTTTATTCTAAAATCTTCAACTTTTGTGCTTATTGTTCCCGCTGAAATGTTTATTCCGTTTTTTTCAATAATATTTTTTACTTCATCAAATGTCAGACCGTATTCTCTAAGCTTGCGTTCAGATATTTCAATTGAAATTTCCAAATCTTTTGCCCCTTCCAAACTGATATCGCTGATATGAGGCTGTTTTAGAAGTTTGTCCTTGATCTTAACAGCAGTTGCTATCAACTGCATTTCAGGAATATCGCCCGACAAGACAATACCGCATACTTCAGAAGACCATCTCTGTTTACTTACGATAGGTCGTTCGGCACCATCTGGAAACGAAGAAATAGAATCAATTTTTGTCTGAACTTCATCTTTCAGTTCGTTGATATTATATCCCTCTAAAGGATAAATCCTTGCTCTGGCTGAACCTTCATATGCATTTGTTCTAATTCTTTTTACACCTTGAAGCCCTATGAGAGCATTTTCCATTTTAAGGCAGATAGATTCTTCGATTTCCTGTGGGTCAACTCCGGTATAAGTAACTTCAACATTTACATACCTATCCTTGATTTCAGGTTGGATTTCCCTGTACATAGTGTTCATCGCAATAACACCGCCAACAAGAATGAATATGACTATCAAGTTGGACAGTATCGGATTTTTTACAAAACTGCTAAGAATATGTTTTATCATAAACTCTGAAATGGGTTAATATTCAGTTCAATGCTTTTACTATTTTTACCTTTGTTCCATTTAAGATACCAGTAGGTAAAGGCTGAGTAACAAGATAATCACCATTATTCAACCCTTTTGATGAAATAATAGCCTGATAGTTATCATAACGAATTACTTTAATTTTCACAGCTTTTACTTTATCTGTTTTCTTATTTACGATATATATGCAGCCATTCAACTGGATTGAATTGAGCGGAACTTTCAAAGCATTGGAAATTTCTTTTCCAGTAAAAATAACTTTACAGAACATACCGGTAACTAACGGAAAGTTTCCTTCATGTTTCTTAGTCGGAGCTACAGGTTTTACCAGTACAGTTATCATTCTGGTATCGGGATCGAATTTCTCTACACCGATAATTTTACCTTTCCATTCGAATCTTCCGCTTTTATCATCCCATTCAATTATAATAGGATTATCTTCGCTATATTTAAACCAATGAGTGTAATCCTTTTCTTTTCCTGGTGTGAAATCCAAAATCATTCCGGCTTCATCTGCACTTAATGCTATTGGAATCTCCAATGAACTGTCATCTACTACCTCGAAAAGACCTTTGCCAACTGTTGTATACTCCCCTATTTCCACATTTATATTCCTGAGTCTTCCATGAAAAGGGCTTTTAATAGTGCATCTTTGTAAACTAAGTTCAGCTTCATTCTTTTCTGTTTCAGCTGACTGCAATTGAGCTTTGAGGCTCTCCAGTTCAACTTCACTGTTTTTAGCAGTACCTAATGCAGTATAATATTTACTGCGGGAAATTTCCAGATTCTGTTCAGCCTCTTCTATTTTCTGCGAGGCATAAACTTTTTTTGTTACAAGCCCTTCAATTCTCTGGTACTGTTTCATTTCCAGTGCAAATTGTTTTTTAGCAGTTACAGCAATGAGTTTTGCATTAATTATTGACAGTTTCTGTTTTGATATTGATGCATTCAATACTCCGATAGCTGCAATAGACTTTTTTAATGCAATTTCGTAATCTCTTCTGTCTATTTTTACAAGTACCTCACCTTTCTGAACAATCATTCCATTTTTCATATCAGGTTTGGTATATACTATTTTTCCAGTTAATTCTGAGCTTACTGTTACTGTTTTTTCCGAACGCACTGAACCATATGTTTTGATTACAGCTCTCACAGGAACAATTTTTATAGTTTCTCCAGCTAATGTTCTTACAGTTTCTCCTTCATCTTTATGTATTGGAGATTTCCTGCCTGAACTTATTATTTTGAATAAGAAAATGCCTATAACCAGTATAACTATTGCAGTTACTGTTCTGATTAGTAAAATTTTTCCCTTTTTACTTATCATTAACATCCTTTTTCTGACTATTTCATCAAGGAATATTTCTGGCCCACATTAATTTGATTTAAAATAGTTACTTTTTTGATTAAGTTAAATCAGTCTATTGTTATCATTACAATATATAGATCAATTTTTGAAAAGATTTCCCAAGGTTTTATATTATACAGCTATTGAAAAGATATATTACTGAAGCATTAATTCAAGTGGTGTTATGCCATTAAAACTGAAAGATAAGCTCTGACACTTCACTGAATAATCAAGTTGTGATAAGCATTATAAGCATAAAGGAGAAAAATTTCCTAAAATTCACCAAAAGGTGAGTAAATATCTGTTTCTCAATCTCTTAATGAAAATTACCCCCGATGTCCTGATCAAATTAATTAGTTCAGCCAATTCCTGTTTTTACAGTTGAACAGAGTGGTAATACTACGTATTTCTTGTTTTCGAAAAGACAATGTAATATAATGACAACTGAAAGCAAAATTCATGAACTTAACATAGAAGGCATTATTGATGAAAAAATTCTCCTCTTTTTTTCTAATATCATTTATAGTATTTCTGTTTCTTTCTCAAATTTCTAACATGAATGCATACACTTTTAAGACGAAGCCAGAAACTCCACCTTCACCTCCTGTAGATTATTATGTAATATCCCTCAGAAGAGTTGCAAATGAGGCTGAAATAGAAAGTGCTCTGGATAAAGCCGGGAAGAAAGGCTGGATTTTGGTTTCCGTAATTGAAGGTGTTCAGGCAAACAGACTATATATATTCAAAAAGATGAATATTTTTGATAAAAGTCCTCAGTTCATACATAATATTGCTGAAATAAAAAAGCAGCTGGAAATTATAGCAGAAAATACAAAACCTGAAGAGGTTATCGTTCAAAAACGTCGCTAATATAGATCAAATTTTTTAGTATATTATTACATTTACACATTTATTCTAATAATTTATGTTTTTTATACTTATCTGAATATATTAGCATCTGCACCTCGAGTTTTATAATGATTTTACCGTCGTGAGTGTGCAGTAAGTATTTACTCAAATAACATAATATATTCGTTGATTTCTAACCTCTATATCCTAGAATCTTTTATAATACTCAAGTTATAAATAATTAAAGAGGACCATTTATGAGAACTTTAATATACACTGCAGCCCTTATCATTTCTTTTCAGTGCCTTATTCATTCGGCTCAACCTATACCGGTAACGACCCAAGTTCTTAAAAAAATTTCACCTTCAACTTCATACTTTAATGGAGAAGTAACACCTGTTGAAACGGGTAAATTCGGGACACTAGTCACAGGAAAAATAGTTTATATTGCATCTCCGGGAGATAAGGTAGTATCGCAGGTGCTGGATGAGAAAGGTAAGATAGTCAGGCTTGGAACACCAATTATTATTCTAGATAAAACTATTCCTAAGATGAAAGTAGAAACTGCTAGAATCAATTTGCAGAAAGCAAGAAGAGAGATGCAGAACAAAGAAAATATATATAAACGTAATTATAAACTTAATTCAAAGAAAAATATGCTTATAGCCCAAAGTAAGGTTGAACTTGCAAAATCCGAATATGACACCGCTCTCCTATTAATAAAGAAAAGTGAAATAGACCTTAAAGAAGCAGAAGAAAATCTTAGACGCTGCACTGTCTTTCCCAGCTACACAGGACAGGTTGATGAAGTTTACTTCGAGTCAGGATACGGTCTTGAAAAATTTAAAGACGCCATCAAGATAACTATGATGAATCCTATGTCAGTTGAGCTAAAGCTTCCACTTGCTCTTGTTAATAAAATAGGAATTGAAAATAGTATACAAGTTTATGATGCCGGAAACAAGGAGCCTGTAAGAGCGATTTTAAGTAAAAATCCAATTGATCCATCAAATGTAAGTTTAATTGTTACAAATAAACTAATCCCATCCTGGGAACTTACTCCTCAGCAAAAAAAATATCCTATAGTGCATAAAGCATTATTTATTGTTAAAGCATACCTCCCTGAAACCAATCATACAGCTAACAAAAATAAAACACCCCCTCCATTAGCAGTTCCAATAAAGTCTATAAAAAAAGACGGTAAAGGGGTTTTTGTATGGAAAGCAATAGATCAGAATATGACACAGACAAACAAACCTGTAATGAAAAAATTTAGGATAGAAAAAGTATATATAAAACCTGGAGATATTGTCCGCAACATTTCTTTCATAAAAGGCTATGGAAACCATTTCCGTTCAATAGAAAAAAATGGTAAAATTAGTTATGGGGATATAGTATTGGCCGATCCACAAGATGGATTAAAGGATGGAGAAGAAGTAATTTATCAGCAACTTCACTGGCGTTTCACGGTAGGAGAAAAGGTAAAAATAACCATTTCCGGGCTAAACGCTCCTGGTTTTTATGTTCCTTATACTGCTATTTTTAATAAATATATTGGCACACCACAAGTCTGTATAGTGGAAGATGGTAAGGCAATGTTTGTTAATGTTAGGCAAACTGGTCTCCATGGCGAATATATTAGAATTGAAGGTGAGCAGTTAAAAGAAGGTGAGCAGATTGTCCTCGATGCCAATAATGCACTTCAAAATGTCTATGACGGTGCAATATTAGATATCACAAAAACGATAGAACCTTTAGCAAAGTTAAGCCATAATGTAGCTAAAGCTTATGCTCCTGTAACAGGAACAAAAAACACTTACTTAAATGATTAGTTAACTGCCTGAAATAACTTTGCCTAACGCAATAAGTATCTGTCAAATATTAATATCTCATATAATTAATATCTTTTTCTTTTCAATTATTCGTTTTATACTGAGCAATGATTTGTCAAGTTGATAAAAGTATAAATAATGAGCAAGACGAATGGTTTTGTATAGTATTATTGGTATAAATATTTTTTGAGTATAATTACCGAAGCAAGTTTTACAATGTCTCCCATTTTATTATATATAAGAGTGTAAAAACAGATTACTGAATGATTAAAAGTTTTAAATGCAAAGAAGCAAAGCTGGTATTTAAGAAATTTTCTCGTAAATTACCACAAGATATATAAAGGATAGCGAGAAGAAATATATATATGTTGGATTCAGTATTAGTATTAGATGATTTAAAAAACACGCCGAATTGCTTAGTAAAATAACATTATGTGGGTAAATAAATGCGTAGATCTGATAGAGAAATTAAAGATATTAATGCGATTAAAAAAATCATTAGTGAAGCAGAAGTTTTGAGGATTGCTTTAACTAAAGATAACGTTCCATATCTTCTTCCTCTCTCATTTGGATTTGATGGTGAAAACTTCTATTTTCATACTGCTAAAGAGGGTGAAAAATTGAAATATTTTTATGCAGATAACCCTGTATGTTTTGAACTTGATACTGGTACCAAGCTATATATAGATGAAGGAAAAGCCTGTAGATTTTCTCATCTATATAAAAGTGTTATAGGATGGGGAAAAATTGAAGAACTAACGCAAAAAGATGATAAAATATTTGGTCTAAATATTCTTATGAAGCAATACTCAAATAAGAAATGGATCTACCCAGATAATGCAGTTGATGCCTGCAAAATATGGAAATTAAAAATTGAGAAAATGACCGGGAAGCAGTGTAAATAAATAAGTGGTTCAGGTTCTAAATAATAAACTGTGTAAACTCTTTATACATAGGGTAATTTCAAAAACTGCAAATATCTGGTAATTTTGGCGCATCAGCAATAGTCAGAGAATATCATAATATTTCACAAAATGTCAATAATAAAAATATTGAAATAAAAAAATAATGAGTCTAAAATTCATGAAATATCAGAAAATGATAATGAATCTCATCAGCAAGAGATGGCTGCGGGGGCAGGAATCGAACCTGCCACGGACGGTTTTATCCGCCCGCTACCAGTTTTGAAGACTGGGCGAACCACCAGATCCTTCCCCGCTGATTAAAAAATATACACTTTTGAAGTTTTTTCAAGTACCATTACCATACTGAATATGATCAGCTAAAACTATAAATCATAAATTCAGTAAAAAAAACTCCCCGGCAACAAGTTTGTTATCGGGGAGTGCATTTATTAATTGGTTTTAGATTTTTGCGATGTTAACTGCACACACTTTGTACTCTGGTATTTTTGAAGCTGGATCCAATTCATCAAGAGTCAGTTTATTTGCTGCAGCTTCAGCAAAATGGAAAGGAATAAATATATCATCCTTTGCTACTCTATCTGAATCCTTGGCAGCTATCACTATCTCACCTCTTCGTGATTTAATTCTTACTTTTTCTCCATCTGAAATATCCATTTCTTTCATATTATCAGAATTCATTTCGAAATAAGGATCTTTTACATATTTATTCAATGATTTGCTTCTTCTAGTCATTGAACCTGTATGATAGTGATAAAGAACTCTTCCTGTACTCATAGTAAATGGATAGTCCTTATCAGGAGATTCCTTAGGAGCAGTATGCTCAATAGGCGATAATAAACCTTTTCCTCGGGTGAATTCACCAATATGTAAAATAGGTGTTCCAGGATGATCTTTAGCAGGACAAGGCCATTGGAGTCTTTCTCCATTATTTATTCTCTCAGGAGTAATACCTCCATATTGAGGTGTTACCAGGTTTATTTCTCTCATGATATCCATCCATGAATTATACTGCCAGAAATATCCCATTCCCTGGCCCAGTTCCTGAATTATTTCCCAGTCATCTTTCTGATCAGGTTTAGGTTCAAGTACTTTATTCACCATAAGGACTCTTCTCTCGGTATTTGTGAAAGTACCATCTTTTTCCAAAGATAATTTTGCAGGGAAAACAACATCAGCTTGCTGTGCAGTTTCAGTGAGAAAAATATCCTGAACAATTAAAAGGTCTAATTCCTTAAAAGCATGCATTACATGATTGATGTTTGGATCAGAAACAAGAGAGTTTTCACCCATAATATAGAGAGCCTTGAATTTCCCTTCTGTAGCAGCATTCATCATTTCAACTATAGTCAGTCCTACCTCTGATGATAAATTTTTGCATTTCCAGGCCTTTTCGAATTTCTCTTTTACACCAGGAGCAAATACTTTCTGATAACCTGGGAAATTATTATTCAATGTCCCCATATCACAGGCACCCTGAACATTATTCTGCCCTCTAATAGGGTTGCAACCAGTACCTTCTTTTCCTACGTTACCAGTTATCATAGCCAGATTGGCTAATGCTTTTACGTTATCAGTTCCGTTTGTATGCTGAGTAATTCCCATTGTCCAGGCAATACTTCCTTTATCAGCTTTTCCATACAATCTGGCTGCTTCTATAAGCTTTTCTTTAGGAATACCCGTTATTTTCTCAACGTACTCAGGAGTATATTTAGCATTAGACTCTCTCAAAGCGTCAATGCCTTCTGTTCTATCAGATATAAATTTGTCATCTTGAAGATTTTCACTCAAAATAACATTAATAAGCCCGTTAATCCATGCTGTATCGGTACCGTTTTTCTGTCTCAACCATACAGTAGCATATCTTACAAGATCTATTTTCCTAGGATCTACAACAATAAGCTTTGCATCATTATACAGTACTGCCCTTTTTATATAATTGGCAAGTACAGGATGAGCTTCAGTAGTGTTAGAACCTGTTACAAGAATAACATCAGCTTTTTCAAAATCAGCAATAGTATTTGTCATTGCTCCTGAACCAAATGCTGTCGCCAGACCGACGACTGTAGAGGAGTGTCACAATCGTGCGCAGTGATCGACGTTATTCGTCCCAGCCACGCACCTCATAAATTTCTGAAAAAGATAGTTATCCTCATTTGTACATCTGGCAGATGAAAAACCGCCAATAGAGTTACTACCATATTTTTCTTTAATTGATTTTAATTTCCCTGCAGCAAATGAGATTGCTTCTTTCCAGTCAGTCTCAACAAGCTTTCCATTTTTTCTTACTAAAGGCTTTGTTAATCTCTCTTTGTGACCGGAGTAATCAAGTCCAAATCTTCCTTTTACACAAGTAGAACCGTAATTAGGCAGGTCATATGAACCTTCAACTTTAATAATATGATTATTTTTAATAGATACATCCAACTGACAGCCGACACCACAGTAAGGACATGTTGTTTGTACTGTTTTTTCAATATCTTTGGTTCTATATCTCTTAGAACCAGTATAAGCAGGCTTCATAGTTAATGCACCTACAGGGCAGGCCTGAGCACATTCTCCACAACCGTCACATTTTGAATCTTCCCATTTATCATAACCAGTTGATACAACTGTTTTGAAACCACGGTTCTCAAAAGTTATTATTCCTTTTCCCTGTATTTCCTGACAGGCCTTGGTACATCTCTGACACTGTATACACTTTGAAGCATCATAATTAAGCACCTGTGATGTTTCATCAGAAAAATCCTTTAAACCATCCCAAATATTTGGAAATTTTCTACGATCTCTTCCCAAATCGTATGTATAAGCTAAATCTTGCAGTTCGCAAGCACTGTCACTTATACAGTTTATACAGTCATCATTGTGGGCTGAAAGAAGTAAATCAAGTATCATTTTCCTCTTTGCTTCCAATTCATCTGTGAAAGCTTTTACTTTCATACCGTCTTCTACTTTGATAGCACATGAAGGATGAAGTCCAGGCCTACCTTCAATTTCTACCACGCAAACTCTGCATGCGGCAGTGCAGGATGCATTGTCGTTATAACAAAGAGACGGTATATCTATACCATGTTTTTTTGCAGCAATCAGAATTGTTTCTCCTTTTGCCGCTTTTATATCGACATTGTCGATAGTTATATTTAGATACTCTTCCATAATATCTACCTTCTATTTATAATAATATAAATTATTTAATTATAACTTTATGATTTAACTACAGCTTTAAATTTACACACCCTGAAACACTCACCACATCTGATACATTTTTCTTCATCAATGACATGAAGCTGTTTAACTTTCCCTTCAATACAGTTAACAGGACAAACTTTAGCACATGCTGTACAGCCAATACATTTATCATCAATTGAATACGTAATAAGTTTAGTACATTTACCTGCTCTGCATTTCTTTTCCAAGATATGCTCTCTGTATTCATCTTCAAAGTATCTCATTGTAGATAAAACAGGATTAGGAGCAGTCATTCCCAGACCGCACAATGAAGTATCTTTAACAGTATGTGAAAGTTCAGTCAATAAAGCCAGATCTTCCTCACTGCTGTCTCCTTCAGTAATTCTATTAAGAATTTTATATAATTGTTTTCCACCCAATCTACATGGAATACATTTACCGCATGATTCATCAACAGTAAAATCAAGAAAGAATTTAGCTATATCAACCATACAGTCATCTTCATCCATAACTATCATTCCACCTGATCCCATCATAGAACCAAGAGCCTTTAAAGAATCATAATCAATTGGGGTATCAAGATATTCAGGAACAATACAACCCCCTGACGGACCACCTGTCTGCACAGCTTTGAACTCTTTCCCACCATCAATTCCACCGCCAATATCATAAATAATATCGCGTAATTTTATTCCCATAGGAACTTCTATAAGTCCAACCTTGCTTATTTTACCGGCTAAAGCGAAAACCTTTGTTCCTGATGAATTTTCGGTACCAATTTGATTAAACCAATCTGCGCCTTTTCTTAAAATAGCTCCTATGTTCGCAAAAGTTTCGACATTATTTACTATTGTCGGCTTTTTCCATAATCCTTCGATAGCAGGAAAAGGAGGTTTATTTGAAGGCATTCCTCTCTGACCTTCAATAGAGTGTATTAACGCTGTTTCTTCTCCACAGACAAAAGCACCGGCTCCATATCTTAATTCAATATCAAAACTGAATCCTGAATTGAATATATTTTCTCCTAGAAAACCTTTTTCTCTTGACTGCTCTATAGCCAACTGCAGACGTTTGATAGCAAGCGGATATTCTGCTCTTATGTAGATATATCCTTTTGTAGCATCAATAGCATATCCTGCTATTGTCATAGATTCCAATACTGTATGCGGATCCCCTTCCAACACTGCTCTATCCATAAATGCTCCGGGGTCACCTTCGTCAGCATTACATATTATATATTTAACATCAGTTTTCTGGGCGGCAGCAAAAGACCATTTTCTGCCTGTTGGAAAGCCTCCGCCTCCACGTCCCCTTAAACCTGATTTAGTTATTTCATCAATAACTTCCTGCGAAGTCATTTTATTAATAGCTTTTGCCAAGGCATTGTAACCGGAATTTAAAATATAATCATCAATTTTTTCAGGGTTTATCCTGCCAGTATTTCGCAATGCAATTTTAGCCTGACTTACATTATTTACATTTGTTTCTTCTTCAGGATAATACCATGTCCTGTTAATTACATCAATTTTTTCTGCCGGTTTATCAACACCTGCAGCGATTATAGCCGAAGCATTCTCTGGTTTAACATTACCATATATAATACTTTTTCCGCTTTTTTTATCAAAAAGTTCAATACTGGGTTCACAGTAACAAAGTCCCATACAACCTGTTTCGATAATTTCTATTTTATTCTCTAATTTTTTATTTTTTATCTCATCAACTATAGCATCAAGCACTGGAGTCGTACCCGCGGCTAATCCACAGGTTCCCAGGGAAACTAAAATCCTCAAAGAGGGTTTTTTCTCATCGATGCTGACCAGTTGCTGAGAATATTTGCTTAAATCCTGGTAATTTTCAATCATCATTCTCACCCAAATATTTATATATATAAATTTAAATTATTCACACTTCTTTATTATTTCAGAAACCATTTTAGGAGTGACCTTGGCATAAACTTTTTCATTAACCAAAACAACCGGAGCAAGACTGCAGGCTCCGACACATCTTAACCCACCTAATGAAAATTTAAGATCTTTACTTGTTTCTCCATCTTTCAGGTCTAGCTTATCTTCAAATTCCTGGAGTATTCTATCAGCTCCTTTTACAAAACAGGCAGTTCCCATACACACACTTATTTTATTTCTTCCCGGAGGATTTGTAGTAAAAAAAGAGTAGAACGAGATCACACCGTAGACATCGCTGACATGAAGTCTCAGTTTATCTGCTATTAATATCTGTATTTCTTTGGGCAGGTAACCGAAAATACTTTGAGCTCGATGAAGGCAGTTTATTAAGTGCCCTCTATTTCTGTTAATGTTAGATCCCAGAGAAAGACTCTCTATAAAAGTCTTTAACTCTTCTGCTTTTTCAGGGTATTTATGCAGAATACTTTCTGTATCAGGACATGTACAACAAGGCATTATTAACTCCTTTTTCAGTAGAATATATAATAAATATATTTTTTCAGCGTTACGTTTAGAGATTAAAACTTAAAATATAAAAGTATTATATATTATATCAAAATTCAAACTAAAATGTTCTCTTGTTTAAATTAAAAACTGGGCAATATAACTTTTACTCAGCTGTTTAATAAAAATAAAAATCATGACGGATATTCACATAAATACAAAACAAAGAGATATTAATGATAATCTATTGTGAATTTTATGATTATTAGTATTTATTTTTATCTTTAAACCTGATAATATTATTTTAATAATAAGTAGCAAATAAAAGATATCCAAATCATCAAAATTTATTTAATCCACCACAGGTTTTTTGAGTATGAATTTATCTATGAAGAAAAACATTTTACTTTCTCTTACTTTTTTTCTAATAATTATTTCATCATTTGCTGAAAAGCTAGAAAATACGAATAAAACTACAACCACAGATAACAAAGATAAGACTAAAATTGTTGCAGCAAAAAAAGTACTGAAAAAAAAGAATTTAACTGGCACATCACCACAAGAACAGGCTGATTTCTGGGCTCAGGTAGACAAGGATCAGAAAAAATTAAATAAAAAAACCAAGTACGAATATACTATTTGCCGAATTACTATATGGCCAGGAGCTACAGCCTACCCTGCTGCAAAGGTATACGGAGTTAATTTAGGCCTGCCCGGTTCCTGCAATATAACAAAAAATCAGTTCAGTACAAGAATGAGAAATGATATATATGGAATAGATATAGCCATGTTTTTTACTTCTGCTTCGTTCGAAGGGTTACAAGTTGCACCAGTAATCATCGATGCATATGAAGCTACAGGTATGCAGGTAAGTGTCGGCGGGTATACAGAAAAACTAACAGGTTTTCAATTAGGTTTTTATAATGGAGTAAAATACTTCAGCGGTATTCAGCTAGGTATCATCAACTCATCATACAAAGCTAATGGACTTCAGATTGGCTTAATTAATGTAATTGAAGACAGTATTGTTCCTCTTTGTCCATTTTTTAATTTTTCATGGTTCTGAAAATTAATTATTTTCTTCTTTTTTCTGAAAATTACTACAGTCATCCATAGGGTTAATATTCTTATCAAAATAAGAACATCTGTCAAGAAATGGGTGTGAAACAAAATGAGTGCAGTCCCTACAGAAATATTTATTTTCTTTTTTCAATTCAGATTTTTCTTCCTGCTCAGTTTTAAGAAATGAGGCAAGTTTATCAATTGATGAATTTTTCTGTTCTTTTCTGTTTTTTTCATCTTTCAACACAAGATCCGAAATTTTCTTATTACACATTGAACAGACGAGAATTTCTCCTACTTTCGTCCATCCATCCATAATAGTCTTCTTAACTAAAAAAACGTCCTGATTGCAATGCGGACAGTTTACTTCATCTCCGGCTTTCATATTTTTCATCCCATTTATCATTAATAATTATTTTTCTTCTTGTTCCTTATTTCTTTAAAAAAACTCTGAAAAATATTTAAACATTCATACTCCATAACACCGCTGACCACTTCAACACGATGTAATGAACCTGAAAAGTTTGTAACATCCAAGCTAGTACTTCCTGCTGCACCATATTTTGAATCTCTGATGCCGAAAACCAATTTGCTAAGCTTACAGTTAACCATTGCACCTGCACACATAGCACATGGTTCTTTTGTAACATACAAAATGACTTCGTTCAATCTCCAGTCTCCGATAAAATTCGAAGCCTGAGTTAAGGCCAGTATTTCAGCATGCGCAGTGGCATCTTTAAGCATTTCAATTTGATTGTAGCTCTTGGCAATTACTTCATTATTAAGCACAGCTACAGCTCCAACAGGCACTTCCCCTTCATGTGCTGCAAGTATCGATTGTTTTATCGCCAATGACATATAATACTCGTCAGGCTTACAATTAATTAAATCCAATTCCATAACAATTATACTGATCTTTTTTATTAACATAAAAACTCCATTAAAAATAATGGAGTTTTTGATTAAATACAAAGTATTATTATTAAAATCTTCTGATTCCTATGCGTGTTTGTGACCTTTAACTGCATAAAATAATATATAAACATAGCAGAGTACAGGTAAAATGAATGCATGCTGAATACCAATATTATCGGCAAGCACTCCCTGAGTCAATGGAATGATAGCTCCTCCTACACATGCAGTACAAAGAATACTTGATGCCTTATCTGTATATCTACCTAAATCTTCGATTGCCAGACAGAAAATTGTTGGAAACATTACCGAATTAAATATTCCTAACGCAAGTATGGCATACATCGCTAAATGCCCAAATGTAAACATTGATGTTAATACAAGTACAGCAGCCAGAACTGCATTAAAAGCCAATACTTTACTAGGTAATATTTTTTTCTGAGCCCAAGACCCAATAAAACGGCCAATCATAGCACCGCCCCAGTATACTGCAACAAACTCCCCTGCTATTGCAATAGAATAACCGCCGATAAACGGCTGATTAATGTAGTTGACTAGAAAACTTCCAATTGAAACTTCTGCTCCAACATATAAAAAGATACCAATAGCTCCGAGTAGAAGATGTTTATATGCCCAGGCTGTCCCCTTATCGTTAAAAGATGGATTTACTGGAATTATATCGTCTGCACTATCATCAGTGATCCTGTCACCATGCATTTTCGGGAGTTTAACTATCATGAAAAAAACTGCTAAAATTATCAACACAACACCTAAAATCATATACGGGATTTGGACAGAATTAGCTACAGACAAATGATAAGCGGCCAATTGTTCCGATGATAACCCTGCTAATTGAGCAGATGTTTTGACAGCAATAGAAAGGATCAGAATTGCACCGAGATAAGGTGCAATAGTTGTACCTAATGAGTTAAATGCCTGTGCTAAAGTTAAACGACTGGAAGCGGTTCTTTTTTTCCCAAGTAAAGCTACATAAGGGTTTGCAGCAACCTGCAGAATAGTAATTCCTGCAGCTAAAATAAAGAAAGCTGTTATAAATATTGGATATTCCCGATAAACAGCGGCAGGACAGAATAAGAAACATGCCAAAGCCATTGTAGCAAGTCCTATCACAATTCCATATTTAAACCCAACTTTTTTTATCAAAAATCCAGCTGGAATAGATACAACTGCGAATGCACCGAAGAATGCAAATTGTATTAGCATTACCTCTGCATAATTAAGAGTAAACAAGCTTTTCAGATGGGGTATAATAATGTCATTAAGACATGTAATAAAACCCCACATAAAAAACAATGTAATTAACGCTGACAGTGCAAATCTGAAGTTCTGAGATTTATCCCCCGATATTGTTTTTGTATTTCCAGCCACAAAATTAGCCATATTATCACCTTTATCATTTTGTCCCGTAAAGTAATTGAAATAATTTCAATCTATAAAAAAAACTCCATTAAAAATAATGGAGTTTTTATCAAAATACAATGTATTAAGTTATGCTTTATTCAACATTACCAAGATCTTTTAATTTTTTGCCGTTCTTGAGGTTCATTTCAAGTTCTTCAAGAGAAACACCTTTTGTTTCTGGAATAAAATATTTAGTAATAATAAATCCAACTATACAAAAAATTGCAAATATATAGAATAATGCAGTAGGACTCCAGTCATGCATAATTGAAAGAGAAAATCTAACAACTATCCAGTTAACAATCCAGTTAGCAGCTGTGGTAATTGTCATACCGAAGTCACGTCCTTCAAGAGGAAAAAGCTCTGCACATAAAACCCAAGCTATTGGTCCCCATGAGTAAGCAAATCCGACAATAAAAACCAGTACTGCAACAACCATTACGATCTGTCCGAATGTACCTAAAGGCATTGCAAGGAACAATGACCCAATAATAGCTAGAGTAACAAACATTACTCCATATCCACTGAAGAGAAGTTTCTTCCTTCCAAATTTATCAATAAGAACAAGAGCAATAATTGTAGCTAATACATTAATTATGCCAACAAGAATCGTGCCAACAGCCGGATTAGCCATCCCTGCGGCTTTAAAAATATTTCCAGAGTAGTAAATAACAGTATTAATACCTGTTAACTGCTGTAATGCCATTACTATAATACCTAATAGCAGAACTCTTTTGAAAAAGCTCTTGCCAAGCATTTTCCATCCTCCGGAAGTTTTGATTTTGGCATCCTGAGCAAGACTTTCTTTGATTTCTTTAAGCTCAAAATTAATTTCTTCTTCAGAATTAAGAGTTTTTTCTAATACTTTCCTAGCTTTATCTTCCTTCTTTTTCAACATTAAGAATCTAGGAGTTTTAGGTATAGTTAGAACAAGAATGAACATGATTATTGCAGGTATTGCAATAAAACCAATCATCAGTCTCCAAGATGCGTCTCCCCATGTTGGACCAAAAACATGACCTGTAAATGCATTAGTGCAATAAATACCCAGAATACCGATTGTAATAAAAAACTGGTACATAGAGATCATAGCACCACGAATTCTTGTAGGTGCTATCTCAGCAAGATACAATGGAACTACAAAAGATGCAGAACCAACAGCTAAACCTATACATAATCTTGTCCAGTACAGAACTTCAAAACTATGTGTTACAGCACCCCAAAAGGCGAATACCGTAAAAAATATAGCAGCGATAACAAGAGTAAACTTTCTTCCAACAGTTCTTGTAATCCATCCACTGCCAAGTGCACCGATAACACTACCAATAAGCATTATACCTGCATAAGATTCACCTTGAGATAAAGAAAGATGCCAATATCTTTCAATAAATTCCAATGATCCATTAATAAAACCCTGGTCTAAACCAAATAGCAAACCACCAAGAGCACCAATAATACAGAACCAAATTACAATACCTTTAACTTTGGTATTTTGTCCTGTGTTTGATTCAACTACCATCTTTATTTCCTCCATATTTGTTAATATTATCTAAATTAATTTAGATATGAACATTAAATTTTTTGTTAAAACTAAATATTAAACATATTAGACTAAATGGTACTGTTGCAACAATAAAAACATATATTTAATAGCGTATTATTTCATATTAATTATTAAATAGCTATTCAATATGCAATATTACGTTTAATTATATAAAGAAATTTACCCCAAAGTCCCTCGAAAAAAAGAACACAAAAAGATATATTCCCAAAAACGACCATATAACTTATTCTAATGAATGTATTTTACAAATTAAGAGGTAAAAAAAAATCAGAAAATATTTACACTCTCTGTAATTTAAAAAATTATAATATATGTCTGACATTTAGAACACATTATGATAAAGTAACAAATTCCTCAAAAAATATCCCTTAAATTATTCTAACGAATAAATTATAATTTACAACTTCAGTTGTTAATTATTTTTCAGAAGATGCTGCTACTGCTGCGATTATTGCCGCACCCTTACCTGAACCGTCTTTAGCTAACTCAAGTGATATTTTCTTAGCTTTCTGCTTAAACAATTCCTCAAAGACTTCTTCCATAATACCTTTAAAACCAGGATATTTTTCAAATAGAGAACCATCAATACCAACAGTATGATTTTTCTTGAGTTCAGGATCCATCCATGTAATAATAGCAGAAATGGCTGCTGCAGATATTCTGGCTGAACGTACGGATACAAGATGGCACAATTTCTTTAAAAGGATTTTAGAATGCAGATTAATATTAGCAATTCCATGTTCTATAAGGAAATTTTCTATTTCACCCAAATTATCTGAATTATCTCCTTCGATCAGAGACATATGTTCTGTTAAAAGGCCATATGGCTTGTGAAAAATATTTGTCCCGTAATCTTTAAATATAAGATCTCTCTGTATTAAGTCGCTAATGATCTGTCTCAGTATTTCACCTAAATACATACCTGAAACAAGTTTTTCAAGACGCTGCCTACCTGTATTAGGCGATGCTTTATCAATTTCCTTATCATAAGTAGTTATAGGCAGTTTATCAAAATTACCCCATTCCATATTTATAATCATGTTATCTTTTTTACTAACACCACGCCATTTTGTAATATTGGACATTTTTTCAGGATAACATGCGTTAGTACCTGTACCTAGTATTACACCGATATCACATGATGGAACATTATAACTTTTAGCAACAAGCGTACCCACAGTATCATTAGCTAATGCAGCAACTTTTACGTTGGAAATTCCTTTTCGTTTTAATGCCTCATTAAGAACAATAACTATATCTTCCCCCACAACACCTTTTGCTGTAAAACCTTTAGTCCAGACAATTAATGTACCAGCCGCGATATTTGTCTGCTCAACGGGAAATGAAAAAGTAAATGCAAGTTCTATTTGCTTGTCACAGCTGATACTGTTTTCAAGCATAAAACTTTTGATGGATTCAGCTATAAAATCAAATAACTGATCTCCTGTTCCCTGCATATCTTTCTTCTGTATTACAAATTTACTAACAGCTAATACAGAAGAATTACATTTACCGTCAAGTTCAACTTCCAGCACTCTAAAGTTTGTACCGCCTAAATCCAGTGCAATAAATTTACCTTTTTCATTACCTTTTGGTCTGTCAACAAAAGCTGGGATCATTTTTAGTGAGCTTTCATAACCAGATAAACCTTTCTGCATTTCACAATGAAAATCTTTAATTATCATCTTAATATCATCGTCAGATATATTAAAAAGTTTGTTTAAGTAGTTCTCAAATTCTTTGCAAGCGACTGGTTGGGTGGTGTTGGTAGCCATCTGGTAGTTGTCTCCTTTGATTAATAACTAAAAATGAAAAGTTATAATTTTTACTACTGAATATATATAAAATATTATTTAAACTAAAAAAAACAATTAAAAAATATATGAAATAAAAAAACCCGATTTTAATCGGGTTTTAAATTTTTCTTATTTAGCCTTGCTGTGCCCCCTAAAGTGCTCCTCTATTTCTTCAAGTGTTTTACCTTTAGTTTCAGGTATTATGAACAGTGCTATGAATGCATATGCGCATGAACATATTACAAATATCCAAAACACACCTTCAAAACCTATTGCATCACGCCATAACAAAACTACTGAAGAAAGAAAAGCAGATGCCAGGCTATTTGCAAATAGACAGATAGCCATCCCTTTACCTCTAATATTAGCAGGAAGTATTTCAGACATTGCAAGCCATACAATGACACCTGGTCCCACTGAATATAAACACATAAAAATGACTAGTCCGATACAAAGAACAACTGCCTGCCCATAACCTGAAAACATAAAAGAAAACGCACATATTGCAAGTCCAAGAGTAAGTCCGCAGGTACCTATACTCAACAATAATTTACGCCCGAGTTTATCTATAAGAATAAGTGCTATCACCGTAAAAGCCACATTCAACACAGCCAGCCCGGTACTCAACAGCATAGAAATAAAATTAGATTGTACACCTGATGATTTAAAAATAACAGGAACATATTGAAGCACTACATTAACTCCGGTAAACTGCTGAAGTATGGCAATAAAAAAAGCAATAAAAAATGGAATCATATATGCCTTTTTGAATATTGTCTCATTCTTTCTGCCAGATTTTTTCCCACTAGCTTTTTCGTTCTTCAGTGTTTCCATCTGATCGAGAATTATATCTGAATCATTTTCATCGTAAATTCTTAACAATGTAGCTTTAACTTTTTCCTTACTCTTCTTAATGAATAACCACGTAGGAGATTCAGGGAGAAAAAATGCACCGATTATAAAAATAATACCGGGGATTATTACCATGCCGAACATGGCACGCCAATTGCCTGTGGGCGTGAATGCCAAATCAACTACGAAAGCTAAAGAAATACCTAATGTCAGAAAAAGTTGAAACAAACTTATAGCACGACCTCTAACCTTAGCAGGGGCTACCTCAGTAATAAAAAGTGGAATCACCATACTGACAACACCGATTCCTACTCCCTGAATTAACCGTCCCCACAAAAGCATTGAATAAGAATTAGCAATTACTGTGAGGACAACACCAATCAGAAAAAAAACTGTACCCCAAATAATGATTTTTTTTCTTCCGAAAATATCCGCAAGAAAACCGGCAACAAGAGTAGCAACCGCACCACCGCCAAGGACAGCTCCTACAATAAAGCCTGTTTGTTCGGTAGTTAAATGTATAGTTTTATCTAAAAACAGAAGAGCACCAGATATAACTCCTATATCATATCCGTAAAGGATTCCTCCCAGTACGGCAAACAATATAATAAATAGTGTTATACCTTTTTTATAATTTCCTGAAGTACTGGCAAGATCACCATTATCATTAACAATATTTGTCGGCATTTTTCTCCCCTTTGATGCTTTAATACTTTAAACTAAATTAAATTTTCGACTACTAAAATACTTATATTTAATTTAGTTACAAATTAATTGATGCATTTATGTATAATTCAGTATTAAATCTTCAATATATAACCGTTGATTCTGATTCAATACAACAAAAAACCCCATCCAAAGACGGGGTTTTAATATAATTATATTGAGTTATTATGCCTTTTAATGTTTCCTGAAATGCTCTTCTATCTCTTCAATAGATTTACCTTTTGTTTCAGGGAAGCAAACCAGTGTAAAGATGAAATAAACAATAGTGAATCCTGCAAGTATGAAGAATATACCGCTATATCCTATAGCACGCTGCACAACTAGGAAGTATGCTAATATAATAGTGTTTATCACAGTATTTCCGAATAAAGCTATCGCAATACCTCTGGAACGGATTTTACTAGGCAGAAGTTCACTCATTGCAAGCCAGACTACAACACCGATACCTATTCCATAGCCGAAAATAAAAGCGAACATCCCAATAGAAACTAATACCATTTTAATTGAAGATCCATCGGACATCATAGTGGAAAATCCAATAAGGATGAGGGATAAAAAGGCTATAAGCGAACTAATAAGTAAAAGAGGTTTTCTTCCAAGTTTATCAATAAGGGCCATAGCAATAATTGTAACACATACATTAATAATCATTACAATAACGCCTATTATCATAGAAGCATGAGAGGAAAGTCAACAGCCTTTAAGAATTGTAGGGCAATACTCGATGATTATATTAATCCCCGTCATAGGTGTAAGACAGGCAACTATTAAACCTATAAGAAACGGAATAAAATATGATCTTTTAAAAAAGGAATCAGTTTTATCACTCTTATTTTCTTTTCTGAGCTGTTCCATTTCACCCATGATAAATTTTGCTTCTTTTTCATGATGGATGCGATGAAGAATCTTATCTGAAATTTCTTTTCTCCCTCTTAGAAAATACCAGACTGGACTTTCAGGAATAATAAAACATAATATCAGAAATATAATACCCGGATAATTAAGAACCAGAAACATACTTCTCCAATCACCGCTTTTTGTGTACCCAAGATCAACTACATATGCAGCCAAAATTCCGATTGTCAGACAGAGTTGATAGGCTACAATAGATCTTCCTCTGATATGGGACGGTGCAGCTTCGGCCAGATATAAAGGAACTAGAACTGAGGTTATACCTACACCGGTACCCATTACAAGTCTCCCCCAGAGTATTGTTAAATATCCTTCGGCATAACCAATCATAAAAATTCCTATTACAAAAAGGAAAGCAGCTACAACAATCATTTTTTTTCTGCCTATCAAGTCAGCTAAAAAACCAGCTATAAGTAGAGCAACAGCACCGCCGCCAAGGACGGCGCTTACAATAAACCCCTGTTGTGTATCAGTAAGTTTGAACTCTTTTGCAATTGGTTCTAACGCACCTCCAATTGCCCCCATATCCAGTCCATACAAGATCCCAGAAAATGCAGCCACAATTACAACAAATAGCGTTACTCCCTTTAACTTAGGATGTTCCTGAATTCCTTCACTCATAGTTTTACCCCTTTGTTAAAATTAATTTTTGAGTTAGATTAAAATTCTATTATTTTATTTTATTAATATTGAAGATTCATGCTTAGAGTTTAATTATAGTATAAAATTCGTTTAAGTGCATTATTTTTTATAATTTGTAAAAATGGGAGAAATGATAATGGCTGTAAAAATAGATAAACCTACCGTTATTGAAGCTGCAGGAAATAAAATAAAAATAATCAAAGAATTTATCGGCCGAATCAATACTGCCAATTCAGATGTCAGCATAGCTCAGATGAAGAGTCCTGACGGATGGATAGAACCTGGACAAACACCAGAATTTACAGAATATACAGTTGTATTGAGCGGACAGCTTAAAGTGGAAACAAAAGAGAAAACCCATTTTATTAATGCAGGTGAGGCAATTAACTGCAACGCAAATGAATGGGTCAGATACAGCTCGCCCGAAAAAGGCGGTGCTGAATATATAGCTGTATGCATGCCGGCCTTTTCTCCCGAAACTGTTCATAGAGATGAGGAGTAATATAATTTCTGATTTTAGATTTAATGAGGATAAAACAATGAATTTTCACGAGATTGAAAAATATAGTTTAGGATTTTTTCCAACACCGCTTACAGAATTGAAAAGACTTTCAAATTGCCTTGGAGGACCTTCATTATATATTAAAAGAGATGACCAGACTGGTCTTGCTACAGGCGGCAATAAAACAAGAAAACTGGAATATCTTTTTGCTGATGCTGTCAAAAAAGGTTGTGACACGGTAATTACAGCCGGTGCGTCTCAGTCAAATCATTGCAGGCAAACTGCCGCTGCTGCCGCTCTCAGCGGTCTGAACTGTCACTTAGTACTTGGTGGAACTGAACCAGACACTTTAACGGGCAATCTATTGTTAGATAACTTATTTAATGCTCAAATTCACTGGGCTGGTCCTTACAGAAAAGGAGAAAAAATTCCTGAAATAAAGCAAGAACTTATTGCTAAAGGTTTTAAACCATATGTTATTCCTTATGGCGGATCAAATGAAATTGGGGCTTTAGGATTTGTAAATGCCATGAAAGAATTAAAAGAACAGACTTCTTCTATTAGTAATGATTTTGAATTTGATTATATAGTATTTGCATCCAGTTCAGGCGGGACACATTCAGGCTTAACTGTAGGTAGTAAACTTTTTGATGTAAAGAGTAATATCCTTGGTATAGGCATTGATAAAGGCGAAGCCGGAGATCTTCCTTTTAAAGAACATTTAGCAGATTTAGCAAATAAAACAGCAAAACTTTTATCTCTGAATCACAACTTTAATCAAGATGATTTTAATTTAAATCAGAACTATATGGGTGAAGGTTACGGAATTGTAAATACTTTGGATAAAGATGGAATTAAACTATTGGCAAACAATGAAGGTATACTTACTGATCCCGTTTACACAGGAAGAGCCATGGGAGCATTAATTGATCTTGTGAGAAAAAAACATTTTAAATCGAACGATAAAGTACTGTTCTGGCATACAGGAGGGGCTCCTGCTCTTTTCCATTATGGAAATAAAATCTTTTAAAATCTTAAACGCTTAATTACTCAATTTTTAATGATTATATCTTAAGGAATAATAATCAATGAAAGATACATGCTTATTCAAACCGATTATAATCGGTAAAAGAACAGCACCAAATAGATTTGTGGCAAATCCACTTGAAATGAACTGTTCAGATATAAATGGAGCTCCTTCGGAATTAAACTTCAAAAGATATAACTCTTTGGCCAAAGGAAAATGGGGAGTTGTATTTGTGGAATCAACTACAGCATCTCAAAATCCTGAATGCAGATTTTTCGGTCAAAACGGACTTTTAATCAATAGAAAAAATAAAAATCACTTCAGGAAATTAGTTTCAGAGTTCAAAGAAATTAATAATGACTCACTTCTTCTTATACAACTTGGAACTGGCAATCTCGGACTTGAATATGATTATATTAACATGAATGAAAGTAAACTAGAAATAATAAAACAGAATTTAATTGATGCAGGAATTATTGCAGCTGAAGTCGGTTTTGATGGAATTGACATAAAACAGGCCCATGGAACTTTAACTGCAAACTTATTAGAATCTTCAAATAAGAGAAAAGATAAATACAGTGGAAAAGATATTGAATCCAGAACTCTTTTTTTTAAAGAGATATTTAATGAAATCAGAAAATATTGTGATAAAAACGATAAAAGTGAATTTCTAATAGGTTCCAGAATTTCAGTTAATGACATTGTTGAATTAAAAACTATTATCAGCTTTTTAGATAAACAGCTTAAACTCGATTTCATAAGTATATCTTCAATGCCTTTGGAAAATACTTTGGGACATGAAATACTGAGAATTCTTAATCAAATCAGCAAATCTTTCGAACCAAATGCAAAAATTATAGGAACAGGTCATACAGATCTAATTACTAACTATGAAACAATTGATGAACTTAAAAACTTCTCTGGAAATATATTAGCTCCTGATTTACTGGGGTTCGGGAGACAAAATCTGGCAGATCCGCTCCTACCTTTAAAAATATTTAATGGCAGAAATAGTGAAATTAATAAGTGTACGTTATGTAATAACTGCATCAATAAAAGACTGGCGGAGCAGAAACAAACGAAGTGTACAGTTTATTGAATGAAATTAATTGAAGAGATATTAAAGATATTTTTAAATTTCTTCAAACTACTACTGTGCAGATATCATATTGTAAGATTAACTTCTTATGATCTGGGCATTTTATGTTTTTATACATAAGAGATTCATCAAATTATCAACGCAAATACATAACTTTTATCATTATTATCCTGTGATGGTTACATTAACGATAAATATTATTTAACATCTATGATTTTTGATAAGCTTTCTACACCTTTTTTATTGTTCGCAAACTTATATAATGTTTTAATATCCTGTTTTGATATTTTGATATGAAAGTTAACTACATTATCACCAGTCACCGAATTTTTAGCAGTATCGAGCATTGGTAAAGGACCTTTAGCTGACATAAAGAGCATTATTTTAAAAGTAGGTAAGAATTGGTTTAACAATAAGTTAAATGCTTTTGCAGCTTTTGTGTTTTTAAAAAAAGTATTGATATTGATGGATAAATCTGTATTTATATCTGCCAGAAGAACAGCACCTGTTATATTTTTGAAGATTTCTGAGTCAACTGAGTTAATTCCTTCATTATTAAAATTATCAACTGCTGGTATTTTACCCGTTATTGAATTAGGTAGAGCCAAAGCAATATAAGCATTATTTTTTTTATTTGTAAGTGAGTATATTTTATTTAGTTCAGAAGTAAACATAATATGCTTACTATTTTTTATATTATTAATTAGTAAATATAGTTCATCAGGAGATTTAGTCCCTATGATCAATTTATTTTCGGGAAGAGTCGTGAGATAGAACGATTCATCATTACTTACTATTTTGATATATTTATCTTTCTCATATGTTACAGTACTTGAAGCTACTTTACTTTCATTTTTAACTATATCTTTTGTTATATTTTCCAAATCGGTAAAACTTACAGATTTAGTTAATGAGAAACCAAAAGCAAAATTTATATCACTTTTTTTTACGTTATCTACTGAAGTGATATTCGGATTTTTCAGCCCCACTGTAGATGCAAATTCTGTAAAATCACTCTCCTGCAAATTATGTTTTTTCAGAGTTTTAATAATTTTCTTATAAAGATCCGATTGATTAACACTATTACTTCCTGCATCTTTTAGTTTTTCATTTGTATACTTAAAAAGAGAAGAATTATAAATTTTATTTAAATTAATATAGGCAACCGTATATGGATTCTGAACAGTAACTTTTTCAACAAGAGAATCAGCATAAACAGAGCAGATCATAATAAATGAAGTAAATAAAAAAAGAATATATTTCGTAATATTCTGCATGTGGATATCCTCTATATAGATTTAGATTTTAAATTTCGATTTTATCAGAAAGTTATAGTTGACAGCAAACAACAAAGCTATATTTAGATAATTTAATTATCTTAATAATATTTAATCTAAAATTGAAACTTCACCTATTTTGCAGTTTTTATCCAGGCATCGACAAACTGATCAAGATCTCCGTCAAGGACAGCAGAAGTATTTCCGGTTTCTACATTAGTTCTTAAATCTTTGACCATCTGATAAGGGTGAAGAACATATGATCTTATCTGATTTCCCCAACCCATTTCAGTTTTTTCACCGCTAATATTATTTGCTTCCTTACGCCTTTCTTCTTCTTTAACAGCATATAGTTTAGCTTTCAGCATCTTCATAGCTGTAGCTCTATTTTTATGTTGTGAGCGTTGTGCCTGACAGGCAACTACTATGCCTGTAGGAATATGAGTAATTCTAATAGCACTGTCCGTTTTATTTACATGCTGTCCTCCTGCACCGCTACTTCTATATGTATCAACTCTTAAATCTTTTTCATCAATTTCAATCTCAATATCTTCATCATCTAAATCGGGAACTACTTCTATAGAGGCGAAAGATGTATGCCTCCGTGAATTACTGTCGAAAGGAGAAATTCGAACAAGTCTGTGAACTCCTCTTTCAGCCTTGGAATATCCATAGGCAAAAGATCCTTTAATCAGCATAGTAACACTTTTAATACCGGCTTCATCTCCAGGTTGAAAATCAATTATTTCTTCATCCCAGTTACGTCTTTCCATCCATCGTCTATACATCCTAAACAGCATCGAAGCCCAGTCACATGATTCTGTGCCCCCTGCCCCGGCATGAATAGACAAGAAAGCATTTTTCCTATCATATTTGCCGGAAAGAAAACTTAATAATTCTGTTTTATCCAATTTTTTAGATAGAAGTTTCCACATGTCCTCTGCTTCGCCAAGCATATCATCATCAGGCTCTTCTTCCACAAGTTCAGCAAACGATCTAAAGTCTTCAACTTCCTGGACCAGTCCGGTAAAATCTTCAATTATTCCCTTTGCAGCACTTAACTCACCCATTATTTCCTGGGCTTTTTCTCTGCTATCCCAAAAATCCGGTGCCAGCATTTTATTCTCAATATCTTTTTTGGCAGCTATTTTTTCATCAACCTTCAAATATTCTTTTAAATGCTCTAAGCGTTTATTAGCATCTTCTGCAACTGATTTTATTTCGTCTAGGGTCATAAAAAATTATACTCCAGGTGGTTTTACTATTAATTTTAATTTTAAATCTTTATTTATTTTTGAAAAAAAGAATAACTATTATATCTATATATTTATATGGAACTTTTTTCAACAGTATCCTTAGAATTTAAATATTAATAGGATATAAAGTATAATTTTTCAAAAAAAAGGATAGAAAAAATGTTTAACAGTAAAAGTACACACTTTCTGGAAGAAATGTTAAAAAGTTCTTCACCTTCTGGTTTTGAAGCAGAAACAGGAAAAATTTATAAGGATTATATATCATCTTTCTGTGATAAAACCTATGTGGACTCTATGGGCAACATAACAGGTGTAATTAATGAAGCAGCAGATTTTAAAGTTATGCTCGCAGGGCATTATGACGAAATAGGTTTTCAAGTTGTTCATATTTCTGATGAAGGTTTTATCTATTTTAGGAAAGTCGGTGGAATAGACACACTGACACTACCCGGTCTTGAAGTGGAAATAATTAATGAAACGGGTAAAACATTTGGAGTCATTGGTAAAAAAGCAATACATTTAGTGGCTGCAAAAGATAGAGATAAAACCCTGGAAATAAAAGATTTATGGATCGATATCGGCACGTCCAGCAAAAAAGAAACAGAAAAACTGGTTGCTGTCGGAGATCCGATCGCAGTAAAATGTAATTACAGCAAATTGGCCGGAAACAAAATTAAATCTAAAGGTTTAGATGATAAAATAGGTGCTTTTGTCGCTGCAGAAGTTGCAAGAAAAATAGCAAAAGCCAGACCTGAAAATATAGGTCTCTATTGCGTAGGAACTGTTCAGGAAGAACTGGGATGCCGCGGTGCTCAAACTTCAGCCTTCAATATTGACCCTAATGTTGCTTTTGCTATTGATGTAGGTTTTGCGACTGATACACCTGATATGCAGCCGAAGGAAATAGGCGTAGCCAAGCTGGGAAAAGGTCCGCTTCTTTCCAGAAACGCAGATGAGAACAGAATACTTGGCAAGATTATTAGAGATATTTGCAAAAGAAAAAAAATACAGTTTCAGGAAGATGCCGGTTTCACTGCATCAGGCGGTACAGATTCTGCTGTAATTCAATTATCTAGAGCCGGTGTAGCAACAACATTAGTAAGCATACCTAACAGGTACATGCATACTTCTGTAGAAGTCGTTGATATGCAGGATGTGAAGAATGCTGTTGCATTAATTACTGAAACTATACTATCATTAAAGGGAAATGAACTTTTTATACCTTTTTAATTAAAATATTATATAAATATGAAAAATTTTATTTTAATAACAGGAACTGATCAAATAGCAGTTAAGAAAAAAGCATCAGAAATTGCAGATATTTTAAAAGAAGAAGTTGATAATGAGTACGCTTTTGAAACAGTTAACGGTGAATCTGAAAAGAATAATCCAGATACTATATTAGAGCACTTGCTGACAGCAATAAACACTCCTTCTTTTTTTTCTGAAAAGAAAACAATATGGTTGAAACATTTTGAATCATTTGAAATTCTGAAGAATAAAAGCAACAAGAAATTTAAAGCTCTGTTTGATGAAGTAATAAAATCATTGAAGGATAATAATAATTTAAAAAACATTACCCTTTTAGTTGATGGCATAAACTTAGATAAAAGAAGTTCATTATTTAAATTTTTTGCTTCTGAAGGCGATATTATTGAATTCAATATTTTATCATCAAAGGATAAAGATTATAAAAATAAAGCTCATCAAATAATCGAAGAATACTGCAAAAAAGAAACTGTATCTATATCTTATCAAACCGTAGAATTTCTTATAGATACAATAGGTACAGACAGTGGAAGATTATTCAGCGAACTTGACAAATTAATTGCATACTCTGGAGATAAAAGATCAATTGATATCGATGACTGCAACGCAATCTGTAGTAAATCAATAGAGATGGCAAACTGGGTTTTTTCAGATGCTTTAGCAAATAAGCAGATAAAAAGAGCTTTCAGTGCTTTAAATGTTATTTCTGACAATGCACAGGCAGACCGTACAAAATCTTCTAATATAGAATTAACAATCCTATCCTCAGTAATCAAAAAGTTTAAAGATATCACACAAGTTAAGGCTATTGCAGAAGTTTTGAATATACAAGGTTATATTAGGTATCAAAATTTTAAAAACATTGTTGAAAATGCAAAAAACGATCTTAATTTAGATAAATTTTCTATTGTTTCATGGCATCCTTACAGACTTTATAAATTATATGAACAGTCTGCTAAGTTTAAGGATAGTGAAATAGCGGAAATATTTACAGGATTATTAAAATCAAATGTGGAATTTGTATCGGGGAATAGTTTTCCTAGAGTGATTCTAGAAAACTTAGTTACTAAAATTTGCACTTAATATCAGAATTAATATTCATTTATGAGCTATAATAATAATAAACAAATGTTATTAATTACTGTTAAATTCAGGCATAAATCATGGAAGAAACAAGAAAATATACATTCGATCATCTGGTTATTGGAAGCGGAGCTGCAGGTTTAACTACAGCATTAAGACTCTCTAAGCTGGGTACAGTAGCAGTAATAACAAAGAAAGAACTGGATCAGACAAATACAAAACGTGCACAGGGCGGGGTAGCATGCGTTGTTCATGATGAAGATACATATCTTGAACATTTTAAAGATACGCTCTACGCCGGTGCACATATGTGTAATGAAAAAGCTGCAAAAAAAATTATTAAAAACGGACCTGAATGCATTGAAGAACTTATTTCATTCGGCGTTCATTTTACCACACGCGGAGAACTGGGTGATAAAAATCATGAAGACGAATTTGACCTAGGCCTTGAAGGTGGGCATAGAAAAAGAAGAGTATTGCACGCAGGAGATATAACCGGTAATGAAATTCAGCAGACACTAATTGAAACATGTAAAAATAATCCCAATATAAAAATATTTGAATATCATGCAGCAATAGACCTTGTAACCACCTGGCGTCTAGGCTGGATTGGGGACAATTACTGCCTAGGTGTTTATGTACTTGATGTAAAAAACAATAAAGTCATAACATTTCTTGGCTTGACTACTACTCTTGCAACCGGTGGAGCCGGTAAGGCATATCTGTATACCAGTAATCCAGATGTAGCCTGCGGAGCAGGTATTGCTATGGCCTATAGAGCAAATGCCCATATTTCTAATATGGAATTTTTTCAGTTTCACCCTACTGTTTTATTCTGCCCTGAAAGAAAAACTTTTCTTATCAGCGAGGCTGTCAGAGGAGAAGGTGCAATACTGAAAATAAAAGATGAAAAAGGCAGTTATAATGAGTTCATGCATAAATATCACGAAATGAAGAGCCTCGCTCCACGTGATGTTGTGGCAAGAGCAATAGATAATGAATTAAAAAAGAGCGGACAGGAATGTGTATATCTTGATATAAGAGGCAGAGGCAAAGATTTCTTTAAATTGAGATTCCCGGGAATATACGGAGAATGCCTTGATGCCGGTATTGATATGAATAAAGACTATATACCGGTAGTTCCTGCAGCACACTACTGCTGTGGCGGAGTAAAGACTGATCTTGACGGAAATACAGGAATAAATAATCTTTATGCAGCAGGAGAAGTTGCATGTAATGGTTTTCACGGTGCAAACAGACTGGCAAGCAACAGCCTTCTGGAAGCTCTCGTTGTTCCAAAATTTATATACAAACATGTTTCTAATAATTTAGAATATATAAAATCAAATCGTCCAACTGGAAATATTCCTAGCTGGAAAACAGGTAATGCAATTGATTCTGATGAACTGGTTGTTATATCTCACAACTGGGATGAAATTAGAAGATTCATGTGGGACTATGTAGGTATTTTCAGGACAAATAAACGCCTGGAAAGAGCTAAATCAAGAATAAGAAATATTAGAAAAGAGATTGAAAAATATTATTGGGATTTTTATATAACACTTGATCTCATTGAGTTAAGAAATATTTCTACAGTAGCTGAAATCATTATTGATTCTGCACTGAAAAGAAAGGAAAGCAGAGGTTTACATTTTAATGCTGATTATCCCAAAAGAAACAGAGAATACGATTTAATAAATACGGAAATAAGTAGACCCCATGCATTCTGAGGAATATACGACTAAAAAAATTAACTTAAATAACCGCATAGAATTTTATATTACTCATTTAATATCCAGACTTCAGAAAGCAGGTTATGATGCTTATCTTGTAGGTGGTGCAATAAGGGATATCCTGCTTGAAAGAACTCCAAAAGATTATGATGTTACTACATCGGCAACCCCTGAACAGGTGCGCAAAGTCTTTGGCAGAAGGCGGGCAAGGATTATAGGAAGAAGATTTAAGATAGTCCATTTATACTGTGGTAGTGACATAATTGAAATAAGCACCTTTAGGAAAAAGCCAAAAGACGATACTCTTAATTCAGCAAAAAAAGACTATTCTGATTCAATGTTGATTGTTAATGATAATGAATATGGTACAGCATATGAAGATGCATGGAGAAGAGATTTTACTGTTAACTCTCTTTATTATGATCCTGTAAGAAAAGAAATTCTTGATTTTACTTCGGAAGGTATAAATGACCTAAACAACGGAATTATAAGAATTATTGGTGATGCAGATACAAGATTTTCTGAAGATCCGGTAAGGCTGTTAAGAGCCCTTAAACTTATTGGACAGTACAATTTCACAGTTTCACCAAAAACAGAACTGTCTTTAAATAAATTAATGCAGCAAATATTGCTTGCTTCAAAATCACGACTAACTCTCGAACTTGAGAAAATACTTCGCTCACCATATGCTTACAACATTATAAATGTCTTTCGACAGCATGGATTTTTGAAGTATTATTTGTCAAACTTTAATAAAGAAGTTCACTCTCCAGAGTTCAAAAACTCGTTAGATTTATTTAAAATAAGATGTGATTTACTCAAAGATGGTGATGCTCCTGATTATTTATCTCTGTCATTGGCAGCAATTGTAATGCCTTTCGTTAATACTCAATTATCTGGTGCGCCTGATACATGTATTTTCAGTTTTAATCCAGAAGCAAGAAAAATAATAAAAGAGACAGTTAATCATATATTCGCTCCTTATTTCTTCCCGAAGTACATAGTTTCAGCTGTTGCTGATTCAATACTCCTGCAGAATAGAATATATAAAAGAATAACCCCTAATAAAACTAGAAAACATCCAAATTTCAGAATTGCCAGGGAATTGGCAATAATTTTAAACTCCTATTGGTGGAAAGATGATACAATTGTTGATTTTTGGAAATCACATAATTTAAGAAAAGATAAATACCACAATAAACCAAAGTAAATCAAATATTAATTTGGAACACTCTAATCACTCCCTGCACAAATATTTAACAAATACCTTATCTGCTTCTACAAAATCATAATTCTTCAGATTATTTACCGATACAAAATCTATAAACTGTCCATCATTTGATTTAGGTTTGATCTCATTTATATAAACAGGTAAAGTTCTATAAAAATGAAGCAGGACTGTCTTTTCTAAATAACTCCATTTAAGCGTATATAATTTATCCAAGGGAACAACATCCAAACTTAATTCTTCATACAGTTCCCTGACGATACATTCATAATGAGATTCATCGATTTTCAATTTCCCGCCAGGAAACTCCCACTGCCCTGCCAGATGTGATCCTTCAGGCCTTGTCGTTAGTAAAAATTTATTTTTAACTCTAATAACTGCTGCACAAACTTCTATCATAAAAATCTCTCAAAAATAATTTATTCTTAAAATTCAACTTTACACATAGTAATTAATGACTAATTATCTATATTTATTTTGATAAATGTATCAAAAAAATTAATAATTAAAATCATCTTCGTCAAAAGAGTATTATAAATTTATGGATTTAGATCAATTAAGAATAAATATAGATGAAATAGACAAAGAAATCTTAAAGCTTTTAAATAAACGATATGATTACGTTCACAAAGTTGGAAAATGGAAACAGAACATGTCTCATGAGATTTATGTCCCGGAACGTGAAAAAAAACTTCTTTCCAGATTGGAAAAAATAAATAAAGGTCCGTTACAAACTAAAGCATTACGTGCAATATACCGTGAAATCATGTCAGGTGCTTTAGCATTGGAATATCCTCTATCAGTAGCATATCCTGCAGATGGCAGATCTTTTTCAAAATTTGCAACTTTGGGAAAGTTTGGGCAAAACGTAAATACCGTTTCCTGTAAATCTATTAAAAATGTTTTTAAGGAAGTTGAAGCAGATAGGGTTGACTACGGAATTGTACCCATTGAAAACTCACTTAAAGGGGTTGTAAGTAATACATTAGACGAACTTATTCTCTCATCAGTCAAAATATGTGCAGAAATAAATGTAAATTCTCATTACTCACTGATATCTGAGCACAGCTTTGATAAAATAAAAACTATTTATGCAGAATCCGGCTTATTTCATAATTGTTCAAATTGGCTGAAAGATAATCTTGTTAATACAGATAAACAATCTTTCAGCAGTTCCGATGAAGCGTATGATGCAATACAACACAGAGATGGAGTTGCCTTGATAGCAAACACTTCATACTCAAACCATAACAACTCAATGAGAATAATATCCAATAATATAGAAAATAATTCTAATGATATTACTCGATTTTTAATACTGGGAAAACAGTCACCTCAGTCAACAGGTGATGATAAAACTTCATTATTTTATTTGGTAAACGACAGAGCAGGTGCTTTATGTGATGCACTCCTGCCGTTTAAGGATAGAAATATACAAATTACAATGCTAGAAAGCAGACCATCTAAAAAGAAAAACTGGGAATATTATTTTTTCCTTGACTATCTGGCTCATCAAACTGATGATAACTTCACAGAAGCACTTAAAGGATTAAATAAAGTATGTCCTTCAATAAAAGTACTAGGAAGCTATCCAAGATCGAATGACATACTGTAACATTAGAAATAAGATTTCAGGTTTTAATAATTATTTAACTTAATTTTATTAATAGGGAGAATATTATGGCATTATTAGATTATCTGAATAAAGATGTGGATAAAATAATTCCTTACAATACAGGAAAACGCATTAATGAAGTAGCAAGAGAATTAGGACTTAATCCTGAGAGTTTTGTAAAACTTGCATCTAATGAATGCCCTTTAGGCCCATCACCGAAAGCAGTGGAAGCAATTAAAAAATTTGCTTCAAATGTGCATCGCTATCCTGACGGTTCAGCTTATCTTTTGAAAAATAAATTAGCGGAACATTTATCTGTCACTCCCGATCAGCTTATTATCGGAACAGGTTCAAATGAAATAATAGAATTTATCGGACACTGTTTCATTAACGAAAACAATTCAATTGTTATGAGTAAACATGCCTTTGCCATATATAAAATACTGTCTATAATGTTCGGTGCTGAATATGTAGAAGTGCCGATGAATGGATTCACTCATGACCTGGAAGCAATTCTGGACAACATAAAAAATAATACAAGAGTAATATTTATATGCAATCCAAATAATCCTACAAGTACTATTGTCAGGGAAAAGGAAATTGATAATTTTATAGCTAGGGTACCTGATGATATTCTTATAGTTTTTGATGAAGCTTATAAAGAAATAACACAAGAGCAGCTCCCTGATACTATAAAATATGTTAGAAATGGTAAAAATGTAATAGTTCTGAGATCATTTTCTAAGTCATATGGTTTAGCAGGTTTAAGAATCGGATATGGAATATCAACTCCGGAAATAATCCATTCTTTAAATAAATCGAGACAACCCTTTAACGTTAATTTACTTGCTCAAATGGCTGCGCTGCATGCGTTGGATGATCAGGAGTTTGTAGCAAAATCAAAAGAAGTTTACAGAAAAGGAATAGAATTGATTACAAAAGCATGTGATGATATGAACATAGAATATGAACCTCCTTATGCAAATTTCATACTCATCAAGGTCTGCGGTAATGAACAGGAAATATACACAAAACTTCTTAATAAAGGTGTAATTGTAAGACCATTAAAAGGATATCTTCTACCAGGTTATATCAGAGTCTCAATCGGAACTGAAAACGAGAATAAAAAATTCATAAAAGCTTTAAAAGAGGTTCTAAATATATATAAATGAAAACTTCTCGAGAAATTGTTATTGATACAATAGAGTTTAATAATCCGGAAAGACTGCCTTTTGAATTACCAGATAAATACGGCAGTGATTTTTATTATATTAATATGCAGCCATTTGTAGATGACCGATGTGATAAGGGCACAGATGAATGGGGTTGTGTCTGGGACAATATAGGAGTTTGCTCACTTGGTGAAGTTAAAGAATTTCCTTTACAAAATTGGAATCAATTGAATACTGAGTTAATACCTGATATTACTGATCCTGAACGCTGGAGAAATATAAATAATGATGCATCCAAAGCAGGCGATAAATTTATTATGGGATTTGGTATATCCTTGTTTGAGCGAATACATTTCTTAAGAGGTCTTCAGAATACTTGGATGGATATTTATGATTCTCCAGAAGAATTATAAAAACTTCTAGACATACTTGTAGACATGAATCTATATGCAATCAGGCAATATTCATCCGCCGGAGCTAATGGTTATATGTTCTGTGATGACTGGGGATTTCAGGATAAATTAATGATATCTCCATCTAAATGGCGAGAAATATGGAAGCCAAGATATAAAAAAATATACGATACAGCACATGAATATGGATTATATACATTCCTTCACAGTTGTGGCTACATAATAGACATATTGGAAGATTTAGCAGAAGTAGGACTTGACGTAATTCAGCTTGATCAACAGGAAAACATGGGAATAGAGAATCTTGCAAAACTTTCTGGAAAAATAACATTCTTCAATCCTGTAGATATACAGAACACTATGATTACATGTTCTGCACAGGAAATAGAAAACTATGCCGAAAATATGATAAAGCAACTTGGAACAGCAAATGGCGGTTTTATTGCTAAATGGTATTCTGACCCTATAGCAGCAGGACATACACAGAAAAATGTGGCAACTATGAGCAGGAAATTTGTGGATCTCTGTAATAATTATAAAATGCTCTTTTATTAATTATTAAGTTTAAGGAAATAACTTTCATATTTTATATCAAGTCTCATTATACTTTCTATACAAGCAGTGTTACTTTTGTATTCCCATTTTATAGCTTATATTGAATCACAGAACAGAAAATAGTATCTTCAATAATCATATTCTGATGTATCGGTTAATATTCTATAATTCTTAATCATATTAAGACACGAAGACTTTCCAATATGCCGATAATCAGAACACCAAAACCCAATACAATTTCAAATATCAATATAAATTTACCTCCAAAAACTTTGTAATTTTTAGAGATACCTTTCTTATATCTTCCGTTCCATACCATAAAACTTGGGAGAAGAATAGAAAGTATTACGACTAAAATTCCTGCATATGAAAGCGCCAGAACAAACATTTTAGGATAGAATATGACTATCAATAGCGGGGGTATGAATGTTAGAAACCATATTTTTAATCTGCCTTTTGTACTCTTTTTACTGATTTTTAATCCATCGGCTAAAAAATCAAACAGAGCAAGCGAAACACCCAAAAAAGATGTCAACATACATATTGAAGTAAATAAATCACTGACTTCATTTATTGAATCTACATGAAGATAATGTTTTAAACCTAAAACTAAACCGCTCGTTATATTACCTGAATATAATATATTCATCAGGCCATCGTTTCCGGTTCTAGGCAAAGTTCCCATTATCACCATATTCCATACTACATAACATATCAGAGGTATAAGCGTTCCGCACAATATAATATATTTTACTTTTTTCACATTCCCTTCAAAATAATCGAATAAACTTGGGATCACAATCGCAAAACCAAATGAGGTGACAGTCACTGTTACAGCTGATAATGCCAACTTACTGTTTCCTGCCAAAAGAAAAGTTGGTTTAATATGAGGAAATATTAAAACAATTAGAGAAAAAAATGCTAAAAACTTAAACAACATCAAAACTCTGTTTATTCTATCCATGGATTTTACCCCCATGTATATAATTCCGCCTAAAACTAAAACAAAAATGACAGCAGCAATAATTTGGGTAGCAGGGATTTCTATTAAATTTATTAAATACTGAAAGATATCACTTCCCCCAGAAATGTAAGCGCAAAGCAAAGCATAACAAAGCATTAAATAAATAATCCAGGCAAGTATTTCTGCTTTTTTCCCCAAAGTTGCTTTAGCCATAGATATGATATTAACGCCTGGAGGCAGCCACTGAGCAATTTCTAATATATAGAAGGCACCCAGTGCAGTGATAGCCCATATGCAAATCATAATGACAATAGAGCTTATAAAACCTCCAGGAGAAGTACTGACGGGTAAAGCCAGAAGTCCGCCTCCAATGCATGTACCGATTAATATTAATACACCGCCAATAAATTTTAAATTCATATAAAACTAAGCCTAGGGGTTAGAAGATTTCTGAAAACTTTAAACAGTAAGCAATATTACCTATTATTTCTTTAATACTAAAACACTATTATCATGAAAAATAAAGCATTTGAATATTTTATTCATTTATTTAATAAAATATCTCCTCAAAATCGACTATAATTGTATTATTCAGTAAGTGAAAATAACTAAGAGACAGGAATATTCAGTTGCCAAAATTTGCTATATTCAAACATAAATTAATGAGATCCGCATTATCACTATTCTGTCTCAGCATTATAAGCTACCTGTTAAAATATTTTCTGAATGCTTTTATTTCCAGTCAGCTTCCAACATCACTGTACGGCGCTTTTGGTATAACTATAAGAACACTTCTTCTTCTATCATTAATTTTGCTTCTTGGCACTAATAGTTCAGCAATAAAATATCTTTCTAAATATATCAGCAAAAAACATAAAAAACATATGTACAGTTTTATGGCATGGAATCTGAAAGTTATATTACGTACTTTCAAAATATGTTTCCTGCTTATTTTCACTTTTTACATTCTCATTTTTATATTAAATGCTTTAGGTATAGCTGAATATGATTTCTATTACAATATACTTTATTCATTATGGATAGTTCCTATAGCAGCATTGTCCATACTTCTAGCCAGCTATCTGCTGTGCAACAAATGGACTGTTTTATATTTTTTGTTAAATAAAATAGCCTCATCTTTTTTTCTAATAATATTGTTTGCAATAGCAATTTATATTTTAAAAATAAAACTTACTTATTTCACAATTCTGATAGTTATCTTTATCTCAGTTATAATGATTTTAACTATCGAAATTATACTGGTAAATAAAATGTTCCGTAAAAACGACATTAATATCAGATATAAAATGGGTAATCAGGCTCTATTAATCCGTCCGGAATGGAAGACTGAATCTATTAAATTTATCTCGACCCAAATTGTAGTACTTCTTATCGCAACAACAAGTTTATATATAGTAAAGTTCACGAATTCCAATAAAGATTTGGTTGGTTACTACACAGCTATACTTATTATCTCAAATATGATATGGATCATACCTTCATCTCTCTCATTATTAATAAAACCTAAGGTAAATTTACTGACCAGTTATAACAAATTCAAAAAATTTCAGTTAATTATCAATACCGTAAACAAATTAAACAGCACAATACTGATAATTTTGTACATTCTGATTATAATTTTCGGAGATAAACTTCTCGGCTCTTTTGGATCTAAATTTAAATTTTATTATATACCGCTATTAATTCAAAGCGGAGCTTTTTTACTTGGTTCACTGGTAAACCCGGCTGAACAGACTCTAACCTATTGTAATCTAAAAAAAGAAATTAGAGTCAATATTTATGAGCTTTCATCATTGATAATACTTGGAATACCAATGACATATGTGTTCGGCATCACAGGAATTGCAATTGCCGCTTTAATAAGCATATCAATAAAAGCTATCCTTGTTTATTCATTTGTAAAAAAGACAATACCAATCAAACCATTCACGATCTTTTAATATAATAAAAGGTAATATCAACAAAAAAGTAACTGCTCATCTTCACCAGTTAATAAGTGTTGAATTAGCTAAAACCGTTTCTACTATTATGCCTTGCAATTAATTCGCTTTGTTCCGCTGACTGTAATCCAGCCTTTTGAAGGAATTGCATTTATCTTGATATCTTTAAATCCTGTACTCTCAAATAATTCTAAAAGCTCGTTTTCATCATGAAGTTGAGCATAGTCTGACTCAATCATAGCTTTACAATGCGGAATAAGTTCACATCCTTCTCTATAATAATCTTCATTAATTACTACAAAAGAACCATCATCTTTCAAAGTTCTATATACTTCTTTAACATTTTCAAATAAGTCAGGCCAGAAATAAATAGTTTCAGTAGCTGTAACTACATCAAATTTATTATCATCAAAAGGTAATTTTTCAACAGAACTTTTATGTATAGTTACCCTTCCAGATTCAAGTAGATTTTTATTAAATTTTCTTGCAGCATTCACCATATCATCTGAATAGTCTATTCCTGTTATATTACACTCGGAAACAGTTTCAGCCATTATATTAATTGCTAAACCAGCGCCGCATCCAGCATCTAAAATTTCAACATTATCTATAAGTTCCCTTGAGTCAAAAAATGTGGATAACCCCCATTTTATTAATGGTTTGTGGTACTCATTCATATTTCTTCCATATTCTATTCCAATATCTCCTGTTGGCTTAGAACACTGTTTTAAAGATTCTTCAATGGTATGTTTAGATGTATCCATAACATTTTTCCTGTTTATTCATTATTTAATATATTTATCAATCTCGTTTCTGTTTATAAGTTCAAGAACAGTAAACGGAGGCTTTAATTTACTATTTTCAAGTTTCAATTCATCAAGCAAATAAAATAGCATAGATTTTTCTACATTAATTTTCCTAAACCCATTCTGCATATCATATTCCAGTTCAACGCATTTTTTCTGAGATGCAGTGAGTTTAGAATGTGGTTTTACCAACAAGGTTACATAAGAATGACTATCAGCATCAATTATTATATCTCCATCATAGGGTTGAATTTTAGATATAGAAGTAATTCTGCTTAAAACAAAATCTCTAAAAGCTTTTCTTTTAAAACAATATGCCCTCAGGTGCAGTCTATTCTTAAAGCTTCCTAGTGAAAACGGCAGAATATCCCGTTTTTCAGGTTCAATTGTGACAAGCGATTGATACTCTATTGACAGGACATGACTTCTATTGAACATTGATCGCAAAATAAGCCTCAGCATCATCATATCGAATTCTTTTGTAATTACAGGCAGAGTATTAAAATAAACGCTCTGTTCTCTACTGTAAGTAGATAAGATATTTATATACTCATTTTCATCATAAATAAATATAAAAGAGAGATCGGCAGGTTTATAAACTTGTTCATTTGAATCATATTCAAGGTTATTAGGGGCCATATATATATAGTCTTTTATATCCTGATCAGCCTGCATCTGCGGAATACTGAATTTATCACTTATATCTTTTGATGTTATTTTTCCATGCCAGTATGCAACACGTTCAAGGTAAGATAATCTTGTAGTTTTTTTCTCTTCAAACATTTATCAGCCACCTCTTTAAAATTACAGAAAAAAAGTATGTTTACCTAAATATAAGTAAACATACTTAATAATCAATAATAAGAATTTTTACATTCCCTTTTTATCTACAATTATAACATTTATTTTCATAAATATTCAGCCAGTTCCATTATGATATTATCCGGCCCGGTAAAGTAGACAAGTTTTTTATTTCCTCTTTGATATGGCTTGCTGTTAAAAATTATATTATGTTTTTTTAACCTGTTATACTCTTTTTCCAAATCTACAACTTTAAGTGCAATATGCCTATAACCGATAGTACTTGCCTTACTGTTGATATCAGCAGTTTCAGAAGCAGGTGAATTATATTTTGCCAGCTGTATAGAAATATTAGAATTTGGCAGCATCAGCATAGCATATTCCATAGATACATTATCTGTACATGTCAACTCAGAAATCCAATCTCCTTCCAGTATTGCAGTTTCTTTCTGTTCAAACCCAAAAAGGTTGAAGAATTCTAAAGTTTTGTCCATACTGGATACTACTATATTGATATGATCAATGTCAATTATCATGATAATCCTCTTATTACAATTATTATTCTATTTTTAGTGTTCTAACTATTTACTAATTTATTGGTTTAAGCTTATTATTCCATTCATTCAATTTTTTTTTGCTCAAATCAGAATGCCATTTCATATGCTCTACATAACCTGTACCTATACTTAGCATGCTGCCAGATACAACATCCAGTGATTGTCCTGTAATTTGTGCTGCTCTGTCTGATACAAGAAAACATACTGATTCTGCAATATCCACCGGTGTACAAATACTGCCTGTGGGTACACCTTCATTCATTTTTTTGATTTCATCTTCAGGCACCATTGATTTAAACATTTCAGTCATTGTAGCTCCGGGGCATACCATATTTGATGTGATATTATATCTTCCGAGTTCATATGCCATTTCTTTCATGAAGCCTCTAACTCCATGTTTTGATGCAACATAATCTCCTTTACCTCCACCTCCGGTTCGATGTGCTGCAGATGAACCTATAAACAGAAGTTTTCCATAATTTTGCTTTATCATATATGGAATTACAGCTTTTGTGCAGTTAAATGAACCAGTAAGATTTATAGCTATTGTTTTATCCCAGACTTCAGGAGGAAGATCTTCAATAAGAAAACTTGATACCATTCCTGCATTATTAACAAGAATATCTATAGAACCAAATTTATTTGCCACATCTTCAGCCATAGAAAAAATTCTTTTTCTATCTGTAACATCTCCATGATATGGTATAGCTCTTCCATAAAAGTTTTTTATTATTGCTACAGTTTCTTCTGCAGCTTCTAAAGAGTAATCGTTAACTATTACTGTTGCACCTTCTTTACATAATTTAACAGCTATTGCTCTGCCTATACCTGATCCAGCTCCTGTTACTATTGCAATGCGATTTGCTAATACCATTTTAATTTCCTCCTTTTTTAATACTGACAATGTAAGTGCTGGATATTAATTAATAAATATATAAGTAAATAATCACTAAAACGGAATATATAAGTCTGTTAACGAACTATACACGTTCGTATTATGTGATACAATATAAAGAGAAATTGGAGGATGTATGAAAATTTACTTTGATAATTTAGATTTCTACATTAAACAAAAAAGGATAACTTATAAAGATATATGCCAAATAATCGGCATTGGCAAAACAACATTCTGGGAATGGAAAAAGGGTAAAAAATATCCAAAAGAAATATATATAAGAGCAATTGCCAGAACCCTGAATATACCTGTCAATAAAATCTCAGACTTAGCTGAAGACATTCTCATCTCTGATAAAAAAATAGCTAATGACATTTTACAAATTACTGATCAAATAAAAAATAATACTTTCATTAACCTTAACGAATTTAGTTCTATACATCATAAAATTGATAACCTTAAAAAAAAGCTTGTACATGCTGGAACAATCATTAATGGATTAAGCAGTTCATTAGAATTCATTTTTTATATAAAAGATATCAACATGGAATATATTATTGCAAACAAAGGCTTTTTAAAAAATTTATCTTTGAATAACAATTATGATATTACTGGAAAAATAGATAAGGATTTTTTTGCTACTAAAGAAGCAAAGCAGAATGAAGATGAGGACAGACAGGTATTACTTAGCGGAAAACCAATGTTAAATTATGAAAGTTATCTTCCCGGCTCCAGAAGAAAAAAGTGGGCACTGATATCTAAATATCCTATTTTTGACTCACAGAATAAAGTAGAAGGAATTTTAGCCGTACAGATAGATATTTCTGCCCGAAAAAAAGAAGAGCAGACTCGAGAATTGCTTGAAATGCATGTCAATGCTATGTCTACAGGATTAATACTCTTAGATATCAAGAAAAAAAGATATACCTATATGAATAGTTTTGTTGAAAAAATTACCGGATACAGTATAGAATATTTAATAAAACTTAATCCCATTCAGTTTGCAAAATTAATTTATCATCCTGATGACTTAAAAGAAAGTTCTCTGGAAGAGCTATATGGGGTTAATTCATATACAAAAACGGCAAAATATAGAATCATAAATAAAAATAGTGAGATTAGAACAGTTCATGTAAGCAGAGACAGAAAAACATTTCAAAATAGAGATTGTGTTATCATTTTACTGAAAGATATAACCGATAACATATAACCACGCTCAGAGAGCGTGGTTATATATTAACAAATCTAAATAAAATAGATTATTTACCTTCCATCATATTAGCAATATCTTTTTCTACTTCATCAGTCGGTTTAATATTAAAAGTATCAACTAATACTTTAACAACTGTCGGTGACAGGAATGCAGGAAGTGATGGACCTAATCTGATATCCTTTACTCCCAAATGAAGCAAAGCTAAAAGAACTGCAACAGCCTTCTGTTCATACCATGCTATATCGAAAGATATTGGTAGATCATTAATATCTTCCAACTCAAAAACCTCTTTTAGTTTAAGAGCTATTACTGCCAATGAGTAACAGTCGTTGCACTGCCCGGCGTCAAGAACTCTTGGAATACCGCCGATATCACCGAGTTCAAGTTTATTATAACGGTACTTAGCACAACCGGCAGTTAAAATAACTGTATCTTTAGGAAGGTTTTCTGCAATTTCTGTAAAATATGATCTGTTTTTATGACGTCCGTCACAACCAGCCATAACAATAAAACGCTTGATAGCGCCTGATTTTACAGCAGCAACTACTTTATCAGCCAAAGCAAGTACTTGATTGTGTGCAAAACCTCCTACTATTTCGCCTTTTTCTATTTCAGTAGGAGCAGAACATTTTTTAGCTAATTCAATTATTTCACTGAAATCTTTAGCTTTTCCGTCTTCTCTGTCTCCAATATGTTTAATTCCGGCATAACCCGTTGTTCCAGTCGTATAAATTCTATCTTTATAAGAATCTTTAGGAGGAACTATACAGTTAGTTGTCATTAAAATAGGACCATTGAATGATTCAAATTCTTTATCCTGTTTAAACCAAGCATTACCGTAATTACCTACAAGATGTTTATATTTCTTAAATGCAGGATAGTAATGAGCAGGCAGCATTTCACTATGAGTATATACATCAATGCCAGTACCTTCTGTCTGTTTCAGCAATTCTTCCATGTCTTTCAAATCGTGTCCTGAAATAAGAATTCCTGGATTGTTTCCAACACCAATATTTACTTTACTTAATTCAGGATTACCATAAGCAGTTGTATTTGCAGCATCAAGCAGTGCCATTGTTGTAACAGCTACTTCGCCTGCTTTTAAAACCAAACCAATCATTGCATCAACAGAAAGATTTTCTGTAGTAGAAGCAAGTGCTTCAATTTCAAATGCATATATTACACTATCTTCACTACCTAATACTCCAGCATGATGTGCATATGCAGCAATACCTTTAATGCCATAAATAAGTAATTCACGTAAAGAACGAACATCGTCATTATCAGTAGCTAAAACGCCAACTTCGGCAGCTTTTGCTAAATATTCAGCAGTAGAACCATTCCATGTTGCTGAGTCATGAAGATCACCACTTATTCTAGATGCATGCTCTGATTTTATAGAATTTCTGATTTCAAGGGCCTGCTCAATCATTTTTTCAATTCTTGAGTTATCAAAGTTTGTGTTTGTAACAGTTACAAACAGTGAATCTGTGATAAATTTACCTATTTTTTCATCTTTTTCCAAACCGGCAGCTTTAGCTGTTACAGCAATACCTTTAAGCGAGTAAATCAGAAGATCCTGCAAGTTGGCTGTATCTGCTTTTTTACCGCACATTCCGGCAACATCACAACCTGTATTTTTACAGGCTTCCTGACATTGATAGCAAAACATTTTACTTATCTGTTTTGAATCTAATTCAACTTTCCCATTTTTCTTTTTGAAACAATCGAAAATACTCATTTTAACTTCTCCTACGTTAATTTTATTTGTTTACATTTTACTTAATTCATATCTTCTACAATTAACTCAACATTCAAATTTAAAAATTCTGCATCATTTTCCAATTAACTTCTTAAAGTCCCGTCTATATTAATTATCTGAACTTTAACTTCTATATCTGCGCCAGCTTTTTCCATAGCTTTTTTAACAATCATTTCTGTACCGCCGCAGCATGGAACTTCCATTCTGGCAATAGTAACAGATTTTATATTTTTATTTGAAAATATTTGTGCCAGTTTTTCAATATAAACATCTATTTCATGATCCAATTTAGGGCAGAACATTACCAAACTTTTACCTTTAAGCAGTTTGCTGTGAAAATTAGCATATGCAAAGGGTACACAGTCTGCACATACAAGCAGGTCTGAACTTTCAAAGAATGAAGCATCAGGGCTGACCAAATTTAACTGTGTAGGCCATTGACTTAATTCAGAATCCAATGATACATTTTCACTGCTTTCACTTTTTTCTCTTTTTATTACTCTCTGCCTGCTGCCAGGACATCCTTGGAAATGATGTTTTTCTTCAAGATCAGGAAGAGCTATCTTATTTTCTTTTAAAAACATAACTGCTTCCTGCAGGAATTTTGTTTGATTATGATCTCTTAAATGTTTGAGGTGAGCTTTTATAGTATTAGCCCCTTGCTTAACAATATTAGCCATAACTTTTCTTTCATCATAAGGTACAGCTTCTCTTTCTTCGATTTCTATTGCTCCCTGTGGGCATTCACCTATACAGGCACCTAAACCATCACAAAACAGATCGCTGATTAAACGTGCTTTATCGTCTATCATCTGTATTGCACCTTCGGGGCAATTTGGAACACAAAGACCACAACCGTTACATTTTTCCTGATCAATTTTTATAATTTGCCTTTTCATGATAAAACTCCTTCTTATGATTATTTATTGGTAATTATTAATTTCTTTTCTACTTCCCAAAGTTTTTTACCTTCAGTAGTCAAGTCAAATTTGAAACCGCTTAAGCACCATTGTTTAATCAGTAGTCTCATTGCTCCGAATACTATCCTGAATATAGATGTCGTATCTATATCGTTTCTAATTTCTCCATTTGCCTGTCCATTTATTAATACTTCTTCAATATCGTTTTTATGTGAGTGCATTATTGAAAGCATTTTTTTTGAAAGCAATTCATCATTCTGAAAAAACTCTTCAGAAAACATTACTTTTGCAAGATTTGGATTACTGCTGCACCTATCATATCTATCCATCATAAACAATTCAATTTTTTCAAAAGATTTCAAATTATCACTCTTAACCTGATTCAGTACATCTCCAGCTATATCAGCAAAGGAATTCAAAACACCCATTACAATTTCAAATTTATTTTGAAAGTGTCTGTAAATCGCAGGTTCTGATATACCAATTTTCTCGGATATATTTTTAATAGTGAGATTCTGAATCCCCTTCTCTGCTATCAAATTAATTGATACATTCACTATTTCATGTTGTCTATCACTCATTTTCATCTTACTACCTCTCATGTTAGTTAATACAAACTAACTTAATAAAACAAAAAAACAACTAGTCTTTTCATTTATTTTTAAGTTTTATCAAAAATAACTAATTTTTCTATTCATGAGAGAGATATTACATCTTTGAAAAATTGTAATTAACTCAATATATTAAATGCATTAAAAAAATATATCTGGAGGAGAAATATTTGAATGAGTACAGTTACTAAAGAACGTATTAATAAATTAATAGATAAGTACATAGATAAGACCATAAAATTAAGACACCGGATACACAAGTATCCTGAAACAGGTCATAATGAGTTTAAAACCTGTGAGCTGATAAGGAGTACGCTTTCAGACCTGAATATTAATGTTCTACCTCCGTTTTTAAAAACAGATACTGTGGCTATTCTCAATAAGGAGAAAACAGAAAAAAATGTTACTCTAAGAGCAGATATAGATGCACTGCCTCTTTGCGAAAATACAAATTTACAATACAGCTCTTCTGTTTCGAATATGATGCATGCATGCGGTCATGACGGACATACGGCAATACTTCTTGGAACAGCCATGGTCCTCAATGAGTTAAAAGATGATATTAACGGTTCTGTACGGTTTGCATTTCAACCTGCAGAAGAAGGTTTTGCCGGAGGCAGAGATTTAGTTGATGCAGGAGCAATTGATGCCCCTAAAGCAGACGCGGTATTTGCTCTTCACGGAAATCCAGGAGATAAAACAGGCTTGATTAGCTACAGATCCGGCGTCCTAAGTACTGCCTGCGCTGAAATTAAAATTACTATTGAAGGCAAAGGAGGTCATGGTTCATGTCCTGAAAGATCTATAGATCCTATTTTAATAGCCACTAAAGTTATAGACTCTTTATATCATATACCGTCACGCTCAATAGATGCTCTTGAATCTATAGTAATTTCAATTTGTCAAATCCAAAGTGGATCATACATAAATATAATACCTGATACTGCAACAATGAGCGGTACAATCAGGTTTTTCAATATGGATATTGAATCTGAAATTAAGAGTCTGCTGCACAGAGTTATTAAAAGTGTTTGTGATATGTACGGTGCTACTTATAAACTGGATTACAAATGCGATTATATACCCATGGTAAATGATGAAAAAATAACTGCTTTCTGCAACAGAACTCTTCCGAAATACTTTGATGAAAAAATGATTATATCTAATGTAAAACCTGAACTGGGATCTGAAGATTTTTCTTTTTTTCAGAAAAAGGCTCCTGGTTTGATGTTCAGATTAGGTCTTGGAGAAAACGTTCCTGAACTGCACTCCACCGCATTTGATTTTAATGATGATGCAATAAAAGATGGTATTTTAGCATTTACAGCTTTAACTTTAGAATATCTTTCATAAATTATATAAAAAAGAGGGTGATTTATATGTTAAAATTTAATCATGTCGGCATACCGACAAATGTTGCAAGAGAAAATGGTATTTATTACGAAGGTTTAAAACTATACGTATATAGAGATGCTTCTAATTCATATGACTTTCAGTGGGAAAGATGTGAAGCAGACAGCCCTCTTCCAAAACTTGTAAAAGAAGTAGCCCACATTAGTTATGAAGTTGATGATATTAATGAAGCAATAAAAGGGGAAAAAGTTATATTCGAACCTTATAATTTAGATGCCAATATAACTATAGCATTCATCGAAGTAGATGGAGCACCAATAGAATTTTTAAAAATTAATTAATAATAAGAGATAAAAAGACAATTATGATGACCGAAGATTTTTTCAAGGAGAAACTTAACTCAAGTATAAGTAATCTTAATGTAGAATTTAAACCCGGCACAAAAATTTCAGGTGAAATAATAGCTATTGATAGAAAATCCATATTTGTAGATATTAATTCTAAAAGTGAAGGAATTATCAATCGTGAAGAACTTGTGGATAAAGAAGGTAATTTAACTGTAAAGGTTGGAGACAAAATTGAAGCATATTTTGTTTCAGACAAAAATAGTGAAATTTCACTGACGGTTAAAATGACCGGAAGTTTTATTGCAAAACATCTTGAGGAAGCATATCAGAGCAGTATTCCAGTAGAAGGAAAAATAGCTGATGAAAGAAAAGGCGGTTATGTCGTAAAAGTTGCAAATAAAGAAGCTTTCTGTCCATATTCTCAGGTGGACCTTTACCCTAAAGAACCGGAAAACTATATTGGAAATACGTATTCATTCATAATCACAGAGATGAATAGATTTAATATTGTTGTGTCAAGAAGAAAACTGCTTGAACAGGAAAAAGTTCAACGAATCAGTTATCTTCAGGAACACTTGAAAGAAAACGATATTATCTCCGGTACAGTTCTCTCTATAAAAGATTTTGGAGTATTTGTTGATCTAGACGGATGTGAAGGTTTTATTCCAATATCAGAATTAACCTGGGGTCACGTAGAAGATCCTAATGAAATTGTAAAAATCGGAGACAGAATAAAAGTTGCTGTCAAAAAACTGGACTGGGCAAATAACAGAATCACTTTGAGTTTCCGTTCAGCCCAGACACCATGGGATGAAATTGCCGAAAAATATCAGACAGGTACATCTGTAAAAGCAAAAATTACACGTCTGGCTGCTTTCGGTGCATTCGCCGAACTGGAAAAAGGTATTGAAGGATTAATCCATATTTCCAAACTTGATCCAGGCAGAAGAATTCATCATGCTAAAGAAGCAGTTAAAGAGGGCGATATTGTTCCTGTAGTGGTGGAAGATGTTGATATTTACAGACAACGTATTTCTTTATCAAGAGATTTTTCAGGAAATTTAGACTCTGATGATGGCAGCCAAGAATTTACAGCAATTGAAACCGGAATGGATACAGTTGGAACAGTTGAAGGTATTAAAGCATTCGGAGTATTTGTCAGGTTAAACCCTGTTCAAACCGGTTTACTGCATATAAGTGAAATAAAAGATAGTAATTCAGGTGAACTTTCATTAAAAGAACTAAGTAAAAAGTACCCTCTAGGTTCAACTGTAAGTGTAGTCATCAAAAGCATGAAAGACGGAAAAATATCTCTGAGCCGTTCTGAAAATCTAAACAACAGTGAAGATGCAGCATGGAGAGATTTCTCTAAAAAGAAATCTGATAAATCTTTTGGAACAAGTTTATCCGATGCATTTGATGGATTGGATCTTTAAAATAGAAAAATTAGACTGAAAAACTGGATAAACGGATGAGCTTCAGCTCATCCGAACGCTAAAATAATATTCAAATATGCAGAATAATATTGACAGATATGTTAATGGTTTTGTCGGTTTTAATAACCCGACACTGAACCGTCTGTTCGGAGAACACAACAATCGTCCTGATGTACTTCCATGCATCGGCACTCAGATAGGATCACTGATTTACTGGCTTGCCAAATCCGTTAATGCAGAAAAAATTATAGAATTTGGAACCTGTCTAGGCTATTCCGCTATTATTTTAGGTGAAGCGGTAAAAGAAAACAAAGGTAGTGTAATATCTATAGAAAGGGCAAAAAATCATTATGATGAAGCTCAGAAAAATATTATTGAAGCAAGGCTCGGTGATTATGTAACTCTTATTCACGGAGATTCAAAAGAAGTCTTTAGTAATCTTGACGGCCCCTTTGATCTAATTTTACAGGATTCTCAAAAAGCACTGTATCCAGGAATGCTTGAAGAGTGTATTATTAAAACCCGTAAAGGCGGTATTATTATTGCTGATGATGCACTATTTAAACCTATGGGAATTGCTGAAAAACTAAGCCGCCCTATTGATAAATATAACAAAATGGTTTTTTCCGACCCTAGACTGGAAAACACCATGATAGCTGTCGGTGACGGAATAACTGTCAGTTTTGTAAAATGACTTTAGACTTATGAAATCAGATTTCAAAAATAAATATTTTCTTGCTATTTTATCAGGCGTATTTCTACAGTTGCTGACAGGTTGTACGACGGACAGTTATACTAACAAAAATATCAGGCTCAAACCAGGAGATTTGCTGTTTCAGACAGGTAAGAGAGATTCTTTTACAGATGCCGTTGAAAAAGTCACTGACGGATATCTGAATGCAAAATTTTCACATGTTGCACTGGTCGCCAGAAATAAACAGGGTAAGTTAGTTGTTATTCAAGCAACAGACAAAGTTAATGTCACTCCAATATCTGACTTTCTACACAAAAGCCTTGATAAAAACGGAAACCCCAGGGTGGTGGCTGGAAGATTAATACCAAAATACAGATACTTAATTCCGAAAGCTGTTGCTTTTGCATTTAAACAAGTCGGTAAACCCTATAATGACGATTTCAATATAAACAATACTAATGCCTATTACTGCTCACAGCTTATATATCAAAGCTATAAAGCTGCCAATGATAATAAACCTCTTTTTAAACTTTATCCCATGACTTTTAAAAATCCTGACACAGGAAAAATTTTTTGGATTTGGGTTAAATATTTTAAAGAGCTTAAATCCCCTGTTCCGCAGGGAAAACCAGGCTGTAACCCCGGCGGAATATCTATGTCAAATAAAATCAAAATAATCCATGCTTTCGGCATCCCTTACGGCTGGACAGAAAAAACTGTAAATAAAATTAATCAAAGTACAGCTGGACAGCAGTACTTTGATTAATTTTTATTACATGATAATGCTATCTACTATAACTGTATAATTTATTTATACCGTTAATATATGCTTTGGCACTGGCTTCAACTACATCTGTAGAAGCTCCATTACCAGTAACAGTTATTTTATCATCTTTCACTTTAACAGCAGCAGTTGCCATGGCATCAGTACCACCGCTTGCTGCTCCCAGTTCAAAATCTATCAGTTCAAATATAATATCTTTAACTACACAGTTTATGGCTTTATAAACAGCATCAACCGGACCGTCTCCAACTGCAGTTCCTCTGATGCTTTTGCCATCTTTCATGATTTCTATAGTAGCTGAAGGGATGGTACCCGTTCCGCTGATAGAGTGCAGATACTCAAGTTTAACAACTTCTTCAACTGTTTTTATCTCATCACTGACAATGGCAACAATATCTTCATCTACAACTTCACTCTTTTTGTCGGCAACTTTTAGAAAACGCTGATAAATCTGTTCTAATTCTTCATCTTCAAAATTATATCCCAAATCATTCAATCTATGCCTCAAACCGTGTCTTCCAGTTCTGGCAGTCAAAACAACACTGCTTTTAGGAAAGCCGATATCCTCAGGATTAATAATTTCATATGTATCTCTATTTTTCAAAAAGCCATCAACATGAATACCTGAACTGTGAGCAAATGCATTTTTACCAATTACTGCTTTGTTATGCGGAATAGTCAAACTTAATTTATCAGCAACCAATCTGCTGGATTTATAAAGTTCTTTAATGTCTATATCAGTATCAATATTATAATATCCAGCTCGTATCTTAAGTGCCATTATAACTTCTTCAAGTGCAGCATTTCCTGCTCTTTCCCCAATGCCGTTGATAGTACCTTCAATTTGCCCAGCGCCGTTTATAACGGCAGCCAAAGTATTTGATACAGCCATGCCCAAATCGTTGTGACAGTGTACACTTATTACAGCATTCTCAACATTTGAGACCTTAGTCTTAATATTATAAATAAGATCACCAAACTGTTCAGGCACAGTATATCCTGTAGTATCGGGTATATTAACTACTGTTGCACCTGCGTCAATTACAGCATGAACTACTTCAAAAAGATATTTTCTTTCCGCCCGTCCTGCATCCTCAGCATAAAACTCTACATCATCAGTATATTTTTTTGAATGCAATACTGCTTTTACAGCCATATCCAATATTTTTTTCTTTTTTTCTTCAATGGTTTTACCATATCTCAGATCTTTAAATTTGTGCATCACATGAACATCTGATACCGCTATCCCAGTATGTATTCTTGATTTAGCGGCAAATCTCAATGCTTCTCCACATACATCAATATCTTTTGGAACTGCTCTCGTCAGACCGCAAATAACAGGTTTTCTAACAGCTTTAGATATTTCAACCACAGAATTAAAATCCTCTGGTGAAGATATAGGAAAACCGGCTTCTATTATGTCCACATTCAATTTTTCAAGCTGTTTCGCTATTTCAACTTTAGCATGTGTACCCAATCTACTTCCTGCGGCCTGTTCACCATCCCTCAAAGTGGTGTCAAAAACCTTTATTTTTTTCATTTTTTTCTCCTTCAAAGTTTTAACATAAAAAAAGCCCACCGCCTATTACCCGGCAGTGGGCTTGAAGTTCACAGTAAAATCAACTAGAACCCATCTGCTGAGTAAAAAGGTAATAGTAGCAGTAGTTCGTTATTAGCTGATAAAAGTTCATAGTTATTCATAATACAGACATCTTCAAAAGCTGTGTAAAACTCTTGTTTTGAATTTTTTATTATCTCTATTTTTTTCATAATTTTAATAATTCCTCTAGAATAACCATACTTTAATAAATATTATATATTGTACTAATTACAATTGTTTATTTAAATTTTTATATAAAAAACTCTCTTTAAAGCATGAAGAAAAAAAAAACTAGGCATTCAAACTTACACTTTAATTATGATATCAGCATTGACCTACATGGAAAGACAGTTGAAGACTCTATATACGAACTGGAAAAAATTATTTATTCAGGAATATACAGCAGTATCCTGATAGTACACGGCATCGGTACAGGCGCACTGAAAACCGGAATAAGAAGTTATCTTAAGCACAATTCATATATAAAAGATATATTTTTCGGAGAAACTATGAATATTCCGGGAGGCAGCGGCGTAACTGTAATATATATATAATTAACAATTTCAAATTACGAATTAGTCAATTTGTAATTATTTATACCTGTCTTTAAAATCTGCTATTGAGTCTGCACAAATGTTGCCGGGTTCGCGTAAAAATAAAATAAAATCAGATAATCTTTCCCGAACTTTATCATCAATAACATGTTCTATATTACATGCCATATTTTCAGAATGCTCAGGCTTAAGTCCAAGGATATCATTAAAAAAATCTGCAAATACTTTGTGCCTGATGTGCAGTTCTTTGCCTATTTTTAAACCGCGTTCAGTCATTGTTACAGCCTGTCTTGCCTTATAGTTTATCAATCCCATCTTTGCAAGGCCCTGCAACGCTTCAGTTACAGACGGCATACTGATATTCAGCCTTTCCGCTATGGATTTAACATGAGCATGCTCATGAGCAGCACACAGAGAAAATATAGTTTCCATATACTGCTGCTGATTTAAGCTTAAATTTTCTGTAATATTATCTTTCATTGATTATGAATTTCTTATTTTATCTTTTTCACGTTCATATTTAGAGTTTATCGAAGCAAGTTCTACAACAAGATCTTCTGATATCTGGTTTAAAGCACTGATATCACCTGCTGCTCTCTTTTTTTTGTCTTCATAAGTCAATTTAGCTTCAGCTATTTTAGATTTACTTACTGCATCCAATTCTGATATTTTCTGTTTCTGAACATCAGTCAGTTTTTTAACAGATTCAACACCTGCTCTTTCCATTGCCAATTCATATGCACTTTTCATAATAATTTTCCAATTTATACCAGTAACTGTTTATAGAATAATAATGCATTTAAAACAATACCGTGTGTAATAATACCATCGTTTATTTTATCATCAATCTCATTTACGGGAACAATCAGAGTTTCAATATCCTCTCCTTCATCAAAAGAAGTATCAAATTTTTTTACAGCATCTTCAACTAAAACTGTATAACACCAGTTTCCCTGTAATGCAGGATTAGGACATACTTTTCCTATAACTCTGCTTTTGGTTCCGACAAAGCCCGTTTCTTCTTTCAGTTCTCTGAGACCGGCATGTTCAGGCCCTTCTCCAGTTTCAACCAATCCCCCAGGTACCTCAAGTTCAAATCTTTTAGAACCATGCCTGTACTGTTTTATCATAACTAACTCATTCTCTGGCGTTAAAGCTACAATATTGACCCATGAGTTAGGACAGTCAATAACAAAAAAATCACCAGCTTTACCATTTCTTGGGCAAACAGCCTTCTCTTCATATATATCAAATACAGAAGTATGTAGAATCTTTGCTCTAGTTAATATTTTCCAGGGAGTATTATTTTTATCCATAATCAACTACTTCATTTATTATTTGAAACATCCATTCATTTCTTCTTTGCTGCCTTTACAAACGGCATTACACTCTTTATAAAATCGGCGAATTCACTAGATTTTATCTGTTGTGCCGCATCGCTAAATGCAGATACAGGATCAGGATGCACTTCTACAATTACTCCGTCTGCTCCTGCAGCAATACCGGCACACGCAAGAGGAGTAACCAGATTAACTTTACCTGCAGCGTGGGATGGATCGATCATTACAGGAAAATGTGATTCCTGCTTGGCGACAGCTACAGCGCCAACATCCAGAGTACTTCTTGTCGCTGTTTCAAAAGTTCGTATCCCGCGTTCACATAAAATAACATTGGGGCACCCATTAACTACTAAATATTCAGCAGCAGAAAGCCACTCACTTATTGTTGTAGACATCCCTCTTTTAAGAAGCACTGGTCTGTCAACTTTTGATACCATTTCAAGCAGATGATAATTCTGGCAGTTTCTAGCTCCTATCTGAAGACAATCAGCGACTGCCGCTACTTTTTCTATATGAGTAACTCCGACCACTTCTGTAATGATAGCAACCCCAAACTCATCTTTCATAGCTTTAAGTATTTCTAAACCTTTTTCGCCTAATCCCTGAAAAGCATATGGGGATGTACGGGGTTTATAAGCTCCACCGCGAACTATATTTACCCCTGCTTCAACAATGTCTTTTGTAGCTGCATGCATCTGTTCATAGCTCTCAACGGCACACGGGCCAGCAATAAATCTGAACTCACCTCCGCCAACAGATTCCTTGCCAATTTTTACGATTGTATTTTTACTGCTGAATTCCCGGCTTGCAAGTTTATATGGTTTCTGAATAGGTAGAACATTCTGGACATAGGGATAGTTTTTTAACCTCTCTAAAGATTGGTGAAAATGCTCATCACCAACAGCACCGATAACGGTATGTTCAGTACCTTTTATTATTTTGGGTTCATATCCAAGTTTTTTAACTATTTCAGTAACTTCATCAATCTTTGCTTCAGGCGTATTTGGTTTTAATACAATTATCATAGTTAACTCCGGCTATAATTCTAATACTGTTTTAACATTATTAATCTACACTAACACTTTGTCTTTTTATAATATTAAAACTCATATTTGCTATTTTATTATTAATATAAATTTACTATTTTTCTAACAATGTTATTATTATCTATTACATAAGGATTAATTTTAGCTAAATTTATAATATTATGAAAATAAATTAATTATAATTAGGTATTCATGGCTGATCTCAAAAAAATAGCTGTTTTAGACATAGGTATTAGTTCTGTTATGCTGCTGTTAGTGTCTTCAAAAAAAACAGGAGAATTTGAAATATTAAATGAATTTGGCGGTATATCAAGACTAGGTGAAGGTCTACTCAAAAACAATAATCTATCAAATACAGCGATTAACAGGACTCTGAATATTTGCACAGAGGTAGTAAATATAGCCCAAAAAGAGAATGTTGATGAAATAATATTGACCGTAACAAGTTCAATCAGTAATGCTATAAATAAAACTGAATTTCTAGTAAAATGCCAAACAGCCCTCAATATTTTCCCTCATATCTTAACACAAAATGATGAAGTTAATTATATTTATAAAGGTGCTTTATCAAGCTTCAGTAAAACTGAGCACCCCATAATAAATTTAGAAATAGGCGGTGACAAAACTTATATTGCATTTGGAACAAAGGATATGCTTGTCGGCAATCATGTTCTAGATATTGGCAGTTTTTTTCTCCCAAACAACATAACAAAAAATAAATCTATCTTCTCTTTCTGTTCACCGTTAGAAAAATATATAAACCAGCAAATTAAAAAAATTACAAATGATATTAATCACTGGCTTGAAGGAAGAAAACCAATTATCATCTGCTCAGGTAATACTTTATCTATGTACGCTAATATAGCAGCAAAACAGATACAATATAACAGACAACATGTTGACAAGAGACTTTATAACTGTAAAGAGTTGGAGAAGAATGTTAAAAAACTCTGCAAACTAAATTTAACTTCACGAAAAAAAGTAGCAGGCATGGAACCTGAAAGAGCTGATTCATTTCCAACAGGAATAAATATACTTTCAATTATACTTAAACAACTCGAAGCAAAACATTTTCAGATTACAAGCCACGGATTAAGAACAGGTATAGTTAAATCCTATATAGAAAAATCTTCGTTTTTAATTTAGAGATATCGTAACATAAACAAATTACATCTTGGAAGCTATTTTTTTCAATTTCTGAATTGCTTTAACTTCAATTTGTCTAATACGTTCTCTGGAAAGATGAAAGTATTTGCCTACTTCCTCTAAAGTTTTAGGTTTATCGTCATTAATACCGTAGCGCATCTTCAAAATAAGCTGTTCTCTCTCCATTAAAGTAGAGAGTACCTTTTTAAAAATTTCCTGAAGAGATGCATGCATTGCCTGTTTGGCTGGGTCTTTAATAGATGATTCTAAAATATCTTCAAGAGAAGTTTTGTCATCTTCATCTGATGAAAGTGATGCCTGTAAAGATAGTGGTTGCATTGCCATTTTCCGTAAAGCTCTAACTCTTTCAACTGTCAACTCCAATGTCTTAGCAAGCTCTTCAATAGTAGGTTCATAACCGTTTTCTCTTATGAATATTTGTTCTCTTAAAAACATTTTATTAATTGTTTCAAGCATATGAGTTGGAATCCTGACAATTCTTCCCTGTCTTTCAGCTGCTCTTCTGATATACAGCCTTATCCACCAAGTTGCATATGTGCTAAATCTAAAACCTTTTGAGCAGTCAAATTTATCTACGGCTTTCATCAGTCCGATATTTCCTTCCTGAATAAGGTCAATAAAAGGGACACCTCTGTTTTTAAATTTTTTAGCAATACTTACAACAAGTCTTAAATTACTTTCTACAATTACTTCTCTTGCTTTACCGGCTAAATGTCTTGCCAGTGTTATCTGTTTAACGCATTCAATATATTCACTGTCAGACATTAAAACTTTACGCCTCAATTCATCCTTATCAACAGGTTCATCTTCTGAAGTGGATTTAAACAGCTTTGAATATTGAATTGCAACATCATGCCACTCTTCTACCGTCTCAGATACGACCTTGTGCTTGGATAAAATTTTACCTAAATGATTTCTTAACTTTTCTGTTTTTTCAACTTCAGGTGTAAAGCACACCTCATATAATTCAGATCTGGCTCTAATTATTTCTTCTTTCCAAGCTGGTAAATCTGAAAAAATATGAACCACTGACTGCATGTTCTTATTTCTGACACTTGTAGTAAAAGCTCTTTCTATTTCATATATGGATTCATAAGAAATATCTATAATTTTCAAATGTTCATCTGCAATAAACCCTATCTGATATAATAAATCTTTAGCTTTATCTGAATTATCAAAATACTGGTTCATAAGAGTTACTTCTTCCTTAGCAGTAAGAAGTGAAGATTTAGAAATTTGCCTAAAATATGAACTTAGTGTAGAGTTAGACCCCATATATGATGAGGCTGTGCTAACTTTCTTTTCAGTTTTTGCTGCAGATTTTTTTCTTTTTCTTTTTATATTTTCAGTAAGCTCCATAAATTATTTTCTCAGAGTTAAGTTATATGCAATAAATATATATATTATTTATCTTAATTTTAAAAAGAAGTTTATATTAATTCTCGACTATTATATTATAAGAAATGAAAATATTCAAAATCAAAATCAAAATTTATTGATAATAAATGACATAAAGTTACATAATTACATTAACATAAAGGAATAATTAAAAAATGGATATTAATGAGCAGTACATCTACGAAGATGAAGTACGAGATAACGAAACTGATTTACAAGGCATTGTAAATAATTCTAATTATTTTATTTATATGGCTCATACAAGGCACAAGCATATAAAAAATCTTGGGCTTGATTTTGCTGATTTACATAACAAAGGTTACAATTTAGTAGTCTCAGAAGCAAATATAAAATATAAATCACCCCTCACTGCGGGAGATAAATATCTGGTGACCTGTAAGCTTAAGCCGGCCGGTAAAATAAGATTGATTTTTGAGCAGGAAGTTATTCGAAAGTCAGATAATAGAAAATGTGCTTTAGGTACTATCACTGCTACTTGTCTATCTACAGCAACTGGCAGACCAAAATTTCCTGATGAAATAATAGAACTTTTAAACATGTAGCTTCTCTATAATAATAACTGGTTACAGATTACTGTTGTTTAATAATTAAAACATCCTGAAACTGCAGGGGAGAGTTGCAGTTTTTATCGCCCCCTTGCAGAAATTTATAAACCAGAATATTTATCAAACTAGGGGAAACGAATTCTATCGCTTCTATTTGCGACTATTGGGTCACATGCAGGAGGCGGAGTTGTAATAACTTCTATTATTGAACCATTAGGAACGACCCAGAAGAAGCAGTACTCCATTTTATTATTGTTTTTGATGATTCTCGGTTTAGTATTTTGTATTAATGTAATTTCATCTTTTGATAAGTTGATATCATCTCCGTATAAAACATACTGTCTTATATCTTTGATATGATTTTTTGGATTTAAGTTTCCAAACATTTTACTTTCCAGCTTTTTCTCAGCGCTTTCAAGATCACTTAAATTTTTCTTAGCATCATTACCTCCACCTGAACAGGCGGCAAAAATACATAGTACACCAACTAAACAAAATAAATTAACCTTTATTTTTAAAATTTTAATAGTCATATTTCTATTACTCCGTATCTAAAACTTCGAATAATTATTTTTAATAATTTCATGTTATAAAATTATTATCTTATATAATTATAACTAAAAGTTAAATGTTTTGTATTAATTAATATGATAAACAGCTCTAGGAGAAAATTCATGAGAAAAATTTTCTATGCTATTCTGTTAATAGCGTTTTCATTAGCAACAGGATGTGTACATGAACAAAGGATAAATCCACCTAAATCCGGTAGAAACAGATTTAAAATTGATAGATTTTATTATATGCAGAACAGATGGAGTTACCTAAACAACAACTGGATAGTCTCTGAAAATACAAGCCCTGAATTGCTGGGTTTAAGATTTGGAATACCTAAGAAACTGGCCAAAAAAGATGTTAGTGAATTTATCAGCACCCAAAGAGCTTATAGCGGATGGGATAGATTTTTAGCTTCTATAAATTTAAGAAATATAAACTTTTATATCAAAAATTAATGTTATATTAATAAAAACATTAATTTAACGGGAAATCTGTTAATATGATAGAGTGGCTAAAAATAAACAATCTGGCTCTTGTACAGGATGCAGAAATTGAATTTAAAAAAGGACTTAATATAATTTCAGGTGAAACCGGTGCCGGCAAAACAGTTATTATAAACGCCATTTCACTATTACTGGGCAAAAGAGCTGATAAATCTGTTATTAGAAAAGATGCCGCCAGGTGCGATTTAAGCGCAGGATTTAAAATTCCGGCCTCAGATAAAGCTAAGTTCAGTAATTTATTAGATAAATACTGTCTGCCATTTTCAGATGACAGCATTATAATACGCAAAGTTATTACTCAAAGCTCAAGTAGAAATTTCGTAAACGACATAAGTGTTACACTACCCATTTTGAATGAATTAAGGGAACTGCTGGTTGATTTCCATGGACCTACAGAACATCAATCACTTCTGAAACACTCAAAACAGCTTGAATTTCTCGATATATTCGGAAACCTGCTGCCTCTAAAAAGAGAATGTTTAAAACTCTATCAGTATATCAGAGAAATCGAAAAAGAAATTTTTGAACTTAAAGATAAACTCCCGGATGCAATTGAAGCTGAATACCTGAAAAGACTAATAAACGAAATTGAATCTGTTTCTCCTGAGCAGGACGAAGATGAAACGCTTAATAAAAAATACAGCATTGCAGCTAACTCTAAAAATATTCTTGAACTGATTTCCAACAGCTACGGCCGACTCTATGATTCAGAAGAATCTGTATTTAATACACTTACTCAGCTAAACAGAGATTTTTCGAACTACCTTAAAATTGATCATGACAGTTTTAGTAAATTCAGTGACAATATACACTCTCTGACAGAGCAGATTAAAGAACTTGCTTATGACATGGAAGATTATAGTTCAAACATTGAACTTGATGAAAATGAATTAAGGAACATTGAAGATAGGTTGAATGCCGTTTCTACCCTAAAAATAAAATACGGTCCGACAATAAATGATATATATATCAGCCTTAAAAAAGCTGTCAATAAGCTTGAAGAACTTGAGAACTTTGAGTATACACAGGAAGAACTTAGAAAAAAGCTTGAGGAAAGCAATTCTAAATATAATTCCCTGGCTGAGGATCTTTCATTTAAAAGAAAAAAAATCGGTAATGAGTTTATTAAACAGACGATTGCGAAACTGCATAAACTTGGATTTTTAAAATCGGCTATCTCTATTAAATATGAAAAAACAGTCCCTTCTTCAACCGGTACAGATAAAATTGATATTCAGTTCTCTGCCAATCCAGGAGAACAGCTTGGTCCACTAAGAAACGTAGCAAGCAGCGGAGAACTTTCCAGAGTAATGCTGGCCATAAAAACTGTTCTTTCCAATGCAGATTCAATACCAACACTTATCTTTGATGAAATTGATGCTAATATTGGAGGAGAAATAGCCGGACAGGTAGGTCAGGAACTTCTTGTACTAGGAAAACAGCATCAGATTCTCTGTATTTCCCATTTAGCTCAGGTGGCATCTTTTGCCGATTCCCATTACAGCGTTTCTAAATCTGTAATTGACGGCAGAACATTTACAAGCATAAACGTGTTAAATAAAAATGATAGAATTGATGAACTGGCAAGGATGCTAGGAGGAAGTTTCATGGCAAAAAAACATGCGAAAGAAATGCTGACTAATAAATAAACTGCAATAAATGCCCCTACTTCGAAAAGCTAACTTGTAAAAAGAGTCAAATATCAAACTTAGTTTAATTCTCCAGTTAAACTGAAGATTTGCCTAAGTTTTGCTGAATAATTAAGGGTATATGGAAAAATTAACTAGAAACAAAATTGTTGCTGCAGCTATAATATCATTAGTATTTTTATTAATTACAAGAGTGATTTCTTTCCTTGGTAACCTTCGAATTGAAAATATAAAATTTTTATGCACATAACTCTAATACTTCTTGTCACTGCTATTATTGCAGTTTCATCTATTATACAGAGCACAGTCGGTTTTGCTCTGGCTCTATTCGCCACTCCTTTACTGGTACTAACTGGCCTCCCACTGCAGAGCGTAATTGTAATAATACTGATCTGTTCGTTTTCTCAGGCAATTGTAGGAACTGGAAAAATTAAAGCATCTGTTCCGTGGAAACTAACAATATATACTAATATTCTCGGTACAGCAGGCTACATCTGCGGATTAATAACTTTACACAAACTGATAACACTGGGCACCGATGAAATTAAACTGATTGTAGGAGCAATACTGTGTCTAATTGTTTTTATATTATTAATATTAAAAATAAAATCTTATAATTCACTCCACTGGTTCTGGTCATTAATCGCCTTTACAATAAGCGGTTTTATCTCAGGAATATCAGGGATGGGCGGTCCGATACTTGCAGTATGGGCCCTCTCAAAAAAATGGAGTGTAGATAAATACAGAGCATATCTGTTCTCCGTATTTCTAATATCAATTCCGATACAGCTAATATCTTTATACTTCATATTCGGTAATAAAATAATAATCAGTATCTATACAGGACTGCTTTTAGTGCCTGTAGTGATAATTTCTGCATTTATCGGTATTCCGATAGGAAATAAACTGCCTAAAAGTGCCATGCGTATAATTGTTTACGCAATACTTCTTCTGATAGGTTTCAGTTCAATTCTCACAGCTTTAATAAAAAATTAGTGCTTACAAATCCAAGAAATAAGCTATTTACATGTTATTAATATCTGACAGAAATTAAACAATTCCTTGAAAACCAAATATATTGTATAATAGTAAAAGGTGCTTTTTATAGACCGAAGTAAACAAAAGCATAAAACTTGACAATATTTGAAAAAGTAATAGAACATCCTATCTGCATTAACTATACGACACCCAATTTTATCCTAATTTCAAATATTTAAATAGTCATAACATTTTAAAATAAACTATCAAAATATGAAAAAAATTAATAAATCATTTAAGAAAGTAAAAAATTTACCAACTGTATTATACATGACTTTAGCACTAATAATAAAAGGGTATAAAATTATATTTATTCGAACTCGTTTAATTGATCCTTATAACTGCTTTAATATAGATAAACTTCCGTATATAACTGTAACATGGCACAATAGAATACTTTACTTAGCAGCTATGATCAAAAAAAAATTTAGAAAGAGAACATTTGCTTTAGTAAGCGCCTCCAGAGATGGACAATATTTTGTGGACCTGATGAAACAGTTCAGTGTCAGATGTGTCAGAGGATCTACTTCTAAGCGAGGCGGTACTGCATTACTTGAAGCTTTAACTGTATTAAAAAGCGGTGATAATTTAAGCCTAATACCTGACGGTCCCAGAGGTCCAAAATATGAAATGAGTATGGGACCTATAATACTTGCGTCTAAAACAGGCTTTCCTATTCTACCGCTGGGAATTAATGCATCAAAATACTGGGAGCTGAAAAGCTGGGATAATTTTCGAATACCAAAACCATTTTGCAAAATGGATTTAGTTGCAGGTGAAAGCATTAAAATCCCCCCTGACCTTACTGAAGAAGATATGGAAAAGTGGCGGTTGTATGTAAAAGAAAAATTAATTGAGGTAAGCAGGTAATATTTTTATATACATTAATACAAGATAAAGTAAATCAACACTTTAAATAAGTAACATTATTGTACCTTTAAAGGTTTTGCTTTATGCTTTTTTTTCCCCTGAATAATTTCTTTTTACGCTGTTCTGGCTTCGTTTTCTTTCAAGCATATATGGTTCAGGCTGAATACTTTTTATTTCAGTTTCAAGAGCCTCTTCAATATCATGCATTATATAAGAACCGTATTCACAGAGGAAACTAATAGATTTCCCTTTTTTACCGGCACGCCCTGTTCTTCCTATTCTGTGAATATAATCCTCCGCTCTTTCTGGAAGGTCATAATTAATAACATGACTGACATCATCAACATGTATTCCCCTTGATGCAACATCGGTGGCTATTAATATATTACCTCTGCCTTTCCTGAAACTGCCAAGAATTTTTTCTCTTTTATTTTGAGGAATATCACCGGATAGTACATCTACAGCTTTATTATTTCTAATCAGAAAGTTTTTTAGCTTCTGAGTAAAATCACGTCTATTCACAAAAATCAAAGTTTTTGTGACTTCTTCATTTTCAAGGAGCCATAATAGTAAAGCATTTTTGTCTTTCTGCATTACGCTGTAAAACAGCTGTTCTATAGGTTCTGCAACAATCTGATCAGGCTGGACTTCAATCATAACCGGCTCAACCTGCCAGTTTTTAACAAGGCGCATAACCTCTACTGATAAAGTTGCACTGAAAAGCATAGTCTGCCTTTTACCAGGAAACGGGAGTTGATTTACTATTCGCCTTACATCTGGAATAAATCCCATATCAAGCATTCTATCAGCTTCGTCAATTACAAAAATTTCCGTTTTATTCAGTTTCAAACATTTACTGCTGGAATAATCCAGCAGCCTGCCGGGGGTGCCGACAAGAATATCTATTGGTTTCTGAAGCGCCATCTGCTGTTTTTTATATCCTGTGCCTCCATACACTACGAGATTGTTAAAACCACAATATTTACCAAGTGCTTCAGCATCCTTATATATTTGTATTGCAAGTTCACGAGTAGGTGCAATTATCAAGACTCTGCACATGCCGGGTGCTCTGTATTTTGGTGGATTCTTTAATAAATGAGAAAAAATAGAAATAAGAAAAGCAGCCGTTTTCCCAGTTCCAGTTTGAGCCTTTCCAGCTATATCTTTCTGAAGAAGGAGATGCGGTATACATTCTCTCTGAATTTCTGTGCAATATTTAAATTTTGAGCTCTGCAGTCCGCATAATATTTCTTTCTGTATATCGAAATCACTGAATCTTGTTTCACCATCAACTTTGGGAACTTCTTTTAACTCGGGCATTACAAGCGGCTTGGGTTTATGCGGTACATGTGTCGAATAGTTTTTTGTACTCTTTTTCTTAGCTACATTTGATGTAGGTGATTTTTTTTTAGGCTGTACTCGTTTATTAGGATATTGCTTTGTAGTTTGATCAAAAGTATTTCTTGTTTTTGAATGCGATACTGCTCTGGTTCCAGTCTGTTTTGACTGGCTCTTTTTTTTCTCTCCGCTATGGAGGAGATTTTTTATTTTTCTTTTAATTGTTGTAAACAAAATTTATATATTCCTTTAAATTCAGATTAACTGTTTAATATGCAAAACCCGGTATATTCGATTAAAAGAATTTATAAGAATATTTTACATATGCGAATCTTTAATTAAATAATATATCATGCCTATTAAAATATTACATTCACTATAAAGAAGTTATCGTACAGCATGTGTAGATTTTAACTTGTAAATTTGTCAATCTATATCAAAACAAGACATAAATAGAGCGGTATGGTAATTTACTTGATAACCTCAGATAACAAAAAGCTCTTCCATTTCTATATAAGGAAGAGCTTAGTTCAATAATCTTAAAGTTATTAAAACTATTTTGTCATTATTTCTAAAATAACTTCATCTGTTTTCTGCATGCCCGCTTGTGACAATTCGCCAATATTTTTTATTGTTTGTTCCACGCCTTTACCAATAATACCATCACCACTATTTAAAACATCATGATGATACCCCAATGTCGCTGCATCAAAAGCAGCATATATACCAGTTGCTATTTTCATGGCACATGAAGCTTTTGCACCATCGCAGATTAATCCTGAAATATTACCCAAAGTATTTATTATAGCATCAGCCACAGCATCATAATCTCCATCCTGAACAAAAACAAGAGCTCCACTTACTGCTGCTGCTGCACAGACAGCACCGCAGTGTGCTGATAATCTCCCAACATTTGTTTTGATATGAATAGTTGCTAAATGAGAGAAAAAGAGAGTTCGGATCATTTTTCCTTCACTGTATTTTCTCATATGACAATATTTGATAATAGGAAGAGATGCTGTCATACCCTGGTTACCGCTTCCACTTGTAGTCATTACAGGAAGAGGGCAGCCGCTCATTCTGGCATCACTGCCAGCTGCAGTATAACTCGCACATCTGTTTCTGCGATCATCTCCGTAAATATTTCTTTCAATATTTTTAGCGATACAGCTTCCTATATTTATACCGTAAGTTTCTTTAAGGCCTTCTTCTGCAATTTTTGAATTAAGTTCAACAATCTTACTGAACATTGGATTTATTAAAGAGAGATCAATTGTTTTAGCCAAATTGTAAATAAGTTCAATTGATAAAATCTGTCTGTCGCTTAAAGGGGAATTAAAATCTGCATCGTTGCATGCCTGATTCAGGATAACTTTACCATTTTTCTCTATTTTAGTAATGTTTGTATGAATATGCTTTATTTCCACACTGGCAGACTCTTTCCCGGCAGTAGCTTCAACACGTACATAAAGTTTTATATCATTTTTTTCATGTATCACATTAATTGGACAATTATCCATGAACTCTCTGACTTTTTCCATCTCACCTTTGGTTACATCACTGATAACCATAAGTTCTTTTTTAGGGTCTCCGGCTATAGCGCCCATTGCAGCAGCTACTTTAATGCCGACCATACCGCCACTGTTGGGAACAACAACGCTTTTAACGTTTTTTATCATATTTCCTGATACATAAATATTAAGTCCATCAGGTTTTTTACCTAATTTTTCAACCGTTATTGCTGCAACAAGGGCAATAGCTATAGGCTCAGTACATCCTTTTGCAGGAACTATTTCTTCATTTAAAATCTCAAGGACTTTTTCAGTAGTTTTATTATCAATTTTCATAATATGGTTCTCTTTAAAATATATAAGTTTTCAAAATACAAAACAGTAAATTATTAATTTAATTGAAACTAAAAATATAACAATAATTATATTCAAATTAATCTTTAAATTAAAGACAATGCTAGAGACTTTAATTATTGTTTTATTTTAAAAAACAGGAATTAAAGCTATATTTAAAATCGATATTGCCGTATTATTTTTAAACTTTGTTAAATATTTAATTGAGAAAACATGTAAGATGAGTGAAAAAAACCTACCAAAAGAATCAATTATACGTCTGATGACCCGCATGGCAAATGAACATAAAGCTATCAATTTATCACAGGGGTTTACTGACCGCCCGATAATATTCGAAATGCTCTGGGGTTTATTTAAAGCAGCAGTAGGAGGTACTGAAAACAGAGCAAGAGCTATTGAAACTTTAACAATGTCGAATATAGCAGAAGAACTTGGATATAACATTGAAGATTTTATGAAAATATCTCTTAAAGATATTATTTCTCAGCTCCAGGGTAAAGAAGATGTTTATAACCAATACAGCTATCCGTTCGGTCTTGTTGAAATGAGAGATGCAGTTGCTGATTATACTGAGAGATTTCAGGGGTACAAACCAAACCCTGAGAAAGAAATTACAATTGTATCAGGTGCTACAGAAGGTATCTTCATTGTTATGCAGACAATATGTGATCCAGGTGATGAGGTTATAGTGATTCAACCTTTCCATGAAATGTATCCATCACAGGCGCTTTTTTCAGGTATAGTACCTAAATATATTACACTGAGACAAAATGGTGAAAAAACAGCATGGGATTTTGACTTTGAAGAATTTGAAAACAGTATCACTGATAAGACCAAAGCGTTTATCTTTAATACTCCCCATAATCCTACAGGAAAAGTCTTTACATGTAAAGAGATAGAAGAAATCTGCAGAATATGTAAAAAACATGACATTAATATCATTAGTGATGAAATCTATGAACATATTCTATTCACTGATACAAAACATTACAGCATAGCTGCCTTTGAAGGAATGAGAGAAAGAACTTTTGTAGTTAATTCAATATCCAAAACAGGTAATTCAACCGGCTGGAGAATAGGCTGGGTTATTTCGCCTGAAGAGTATACATCTAAACTGCGCGGGATACATGATACTATGGTTATGCAGGCCCCTACGCCATTACAAAAAGGTGCAGTTGAACTTCTGAAAATGCCAGATGAATTTTACAGTAAACTTCCGTCAAAATATAAAAGCTGCTGTACAAAACTTATTACGGCCCTTAAAGATAAAGGTTTTGATGTGATATTTCCTGAAGGATCATATTACCTTTTTGCAGATTACTCAAACGTACCTATTTTAAAAGAACTTTCACCGATGGAAGCATCTGAATATCTTATAAAACAGATTGGCGTTGCATCTGTACCAGGTGATAATTTCTATAAAATCGGCAGTTACGGAGATAAATCAATCAGGTTTGCCTTCTGCAGATCAACTAAATCTATTGAAGAAGCAGCAAACAGATTGATCAGATTGTAAGATTTTAGAATATATTATTTCATATGAGCTGATATCGTTAGTCTTGTGAATATAAGCTTTTAACGAAAGAATAGGAGTTTTAATATGAAACCAAGAGATATATTTCTAGCTAGTATCGTTAAAGAAAAAACACCACGCGCAGCAGTTGGGAGTGCGACATCTGTAGTGACGACTGACCTGATGGAAAAAGTAGATGCCTTTTTCCCTGAAGTTCATCTAGATGGGAGTACAATGGCGACTCTGGCTGCTGCAGGTCATGAAGAATTAGGTTTAGATAATGTAATGCCGCTTTTTAGTGTTTGGCATGAGTGTGCTGCTCTCGGCTGTAAAGTAAACTTGGGAGATAAATATAGGATGCCTGATTCTCACGGTTCTTTGATCTCTGACATAAATGAAGATATCAACTTTTCATCCAACTTTCTAACAAAACCGTCCTGTGTTGCCCCACTTAAAGCTATATCGCTCTTAAAAAAACGATTTCAGGATGAAGTCGCTGTTATAGGTAAGGTATTTGGCCCCTGGACACTGGCTTATCACATCTATGGTGTCCAGGAGTTTCTAATGGCAACCTTAACAGATCCAGATGCTGTAAAGAGAATTTTACATAAATTAAAAGTAATTACAATTACTTTCGCAAAAGCCCAGCTGGATGCCGGAGCAGATGCACTAACTCTTGCCGACCATTGCACACGCGACCTCTGTTCACCTGACGCCTACCGTGATTTCATACAGGACATACACTCCGAGTTTCATGAATCTATACCCGCAAAACTAATATTGCATATTTGCGGAGACACGTCCGATCGAATTGGATATATTTCCAGTACAGGCATTGAATGCTTCCATTTTGATTCAAAAGTGCCATCTTCAGAAGCAAGAAAACTTGCAGGAAGCAAATTGTCTCTTATGGGCGGTACAAGTAACCTGGAAATTATCCTAAATGGGAATAAAAAAATGATAGTTGAGGATGTTGCAGAAAAAATCAGAAATAATGTTGATATTCTTGGCCCTGAATGTGCAGTACCATTAAATGCATCTTATAAAAAACTGCAGTTATTTGCAGAGGAATCTAAAAAGCAAAGCCTGATCAATGCTAAACAGAGAAATTAACATAACAAAAAAAACTATAGAAAAGGATAATTACTTTGGTTACTATAAATTATCCAAATGATTACTTTAAAAATTATATCGAATATATTAGCAATATTTGTCATAAAAAAAAGTTGTCATTAATTTTAAAAGGCTCGCTGGCTAATGGATCTGCAAAGAAACATTCAGATATAGACCTGATTATTTTAGGCAGCACAAGAAGTAATGACATAGATCAGATTATTTCCGAATACAGCATACCAGTGATGACTAATTTCACAGAAAGACCTAAAGGGAGTTTGATATTGATTTATAGGAATAATCTAAGTATAGATCTTGATATAAAACAAACAATAACAGCAGACGAACTTAATGATTCTGTTATACTTCAAAAATTTGATAATAATTTTATCTTAGCTAAAGAAATCATAAGAATGAAAGTCGAATCTTTTTATTTGCCAAACAGGCCTCAATGGTATAAGATTTTAAGACTTATACACAAGAGTCTTTTAAAACAGTTATGCAATAAAACTGAAAATGCACTGGACCTGCTTCAAGAAATTAAAAGCAGCTTAAAATCAATAGGAATAAACAATTTAAAATATAAAAACGACTTCCAACAGGATATTATTCATATTTTCAAAGAAATTTGCAATAAGTACACAGTTGAACCAGATATTAAAATTTTATATAAAAACTTGTTTAATGAGCTATAGTAGTCTAATTAGTAGTATACCTTAAAACTTATTCTACCAAAGAATAAGTAATTTTGAAAAATCAATGGGGAAGACAAAATGACAGGGACAAAAATAAAAAGTTTTATACTGAAAAATAAAATAATAGATTTCACTTCAACTATTATCGAAGGAAAAAGAATAGTATTGCAATCTAGGTTAAATAATTTTACAGAAACAATATTTCATGAATTCAGTAAAGAAATCACCCGTTTTATGTACCCCAAACCGGCTGATAAAATAGATGAAACATTAGAGTTCATTAATAATTCTATAAACAATATGAAAACAAATTCAGAATTGATTTTAGCAATTACAAAAAAATATAACAGTGAATTTCTTGGATGCTGCGGTTTACATATCAAAGAAACACCTGATACACCTGAACTTGGAATATGGTTGAAAAAAAGTGCTCACGGAAACAAATATGGGCAGGAAGCTATCAAAACCTTAATTGATTGGTGTAAAGAAAATATTGAGTTTGATTATCTGATATATCCTGTAGATAAAAAAAATATTCCAAGCAGAAAAATTCCTGAATCTCTCGGAGGAACTATCTTTAGAGAAGAAATAGTAAAAACGATGAATAATACCTATCTGGATGAAGTCATTTATAAAATCAGTAAATAGTAACCTATAATTAGCAAATATGAACAATCCAGACATGTTTCACTGCATATAGAAATTCTATAATATATAAAATAAGGAATCACATTATGTCTATTCGAAAAACAATTATGATCTGGCTGAATCATAAGGATATACCGGCATTTCGAATAACTCAGAAAAATATTGATTACCTTCAAAATATATATGGTACTGATTATTTTATAGAGTCAGTCAAAGATCAAAATCAATTTTTGAACCTACTGCCGGAAGCTCACATAGTAATGACATGGTATTTTAAAAAACAGTGGTACAAAATAGCCGAAAAGCTTGAACTGATACTGAATCCTATGACTGGAAAAGAATGGGTTGAGGAAGATCAGTACAGCGGAGTAAAGATTATACATGGAAATTTTCCAGGAATTATTATTAGGGAATCACTGTTGGGAATGATTCTATATTTTAAAAACGAAATTGATACTATTCTCAAGTTTAAAAAAATAAAAAAATGGGATAAAGGTTATTTTAGTAAAATCAGGACATTGAGTAAACAGACTGTTTTAATAATAGGATACGGTACTATAGGCAAACTATGTGCTGAAGTTCTTAAAGTCTTTGGTACAAATATTGTCGGAGTAAAAAGGAATATAGCACCCGGTAAAGACATATTTGCAAATAAAATTATAACTTTCAGAGAATTACGGCAATATTTACCGAATGCAGACCACGTAATTGTAGTACTGCCTGCCAACAAAAACACAGACAACATTTTTACAAAGGAATATTTTAGCATTATGAAAAGCAGTGCCTGTTTTTATAATTTCGGACGTGGTAACTGCTATAAGGAAAGTGATCTAATCTGGGCACTTAAAAATAGTGAAATAAAAGCTGCCGGTCTTGATGTATTTAATGAAGAACCTCTGCCTGATACTTCAGAACTATGGAGTCTTCCGAATGTAATAGTAACGCCGCATTCAAGCGCTGTGTGCAGTGAACACCTTGAATTCTTTTTTGACCAGATTGTTGAATCTAAAATTTTGAACTAAGTCAAACAGCTTAATATTAAAACTATCCTTTAGCAAAGTGAGAAATGTAGTAATCTGATTTTATAAACTCCTGAGGAGAACATTTCATATTCTGTTTAAAAATATTTGAGTAATATTTATAATCACTAAACCCTACTGTATCAGCAATTATCACAGTTGCCGCATGGTTGCTCGTTAGAAAAACCAAAATACTCTTCTATTGAAATACGACGACACTGTTCTTTTCTAAAATACTCGACAATTGATAATAGTTTCTTTCTGTCATTTAAAATTTTTTCTTCAAATCGTTCTTCATCTATTAATTGTGCAGGAAGATCACCGATGAGACGAAGATCTTTATGCTGCACACAGCCTTCAATCACACCGTACCGTTCAAACATCCCCAAAGCTGTTTCCAGTCGAAAATCTTTTCGATTTTTATAGACAAGTTTTTCTCTAAGATAATCAATACCAAAACTATTAGCAGATTCAATATCATTTTCTAATACATCAAAAAGCTGAATATAGAAATTAGGCTCAGGATTTGACCACCTGATGAAATCCATATGAATCATTATGTCGTCCTGATTGTAAAGCAGTAAGCATGTAGACGCGTTACCGTCACGCCCTGCCCTGCCTATTTCCTGGTAATATGACTCAATGCACCCAGGTATTTCTGCATGAATAACAAAACGAATATCCGGCTTATCTACTCCCATTCCAAATGCATTTGTAGCAAGTACCAGTTTATCTTTCCCGTTCATAAAACTATTCTGAATTGTTTTTCTGTCTTTTGCAGGAAGTTTCCCATGATAGATCAGATGAGGTATTTTTTCATTATATAATATTTCAGAAAATTGCTCCAGAGTTTTAATTAAAGCAAAATATATAATTCCGCTTCCAGCTGTTTTTTTAGTCAAAGATATTATTTCATTAATTTTTTCATCATCATCCAGAACATCTTTAGCTTCAAGCCGCAAGTTAGGTCTTTTAATTCCCTGATGAAAAATTTTCATCTCATCCGGTTTTAATCCAACTCTTTTTATAATATCATCTTGCACTACTTTTGTTGCTGTAGCAGTAAGTGCAACTGTAACTGGATCACCAATCAATTTTCTGAATTCAAAAATACGACTGTAATCAGGTCTGAAGTCATGTCCCCATGATGAGATACAGTGGGCTTCATCTATAGCAAGAAGAGATATGTTTGCTTTGATTATTTTAGAACAGAAGTCCTGTTTTTTAAAACGTTCCGGAGTCACATATAAAAGTTTAGTATTTCCTTTTACAAAATCATTCAACCGTTTAGTTCTCTTATCTTTTGGTACAGTAGAATTTATAAAACTCGCTTTTATGTTTATCTTTTTCAAAGAGTCAACCTGATCCTGCATCAAGGCAATTAATGGACTTATTACAAGTGTACCTCCACCAAGGCATAATGCAGGTATCTGATAACATAATGATTTACCGGCTCCTGTGGGCATAATAACCAATGAATGTCCATTTTCCTCATTTAAGATTCTATCGATTATTTTTTCCTGATTGCCTCTGAATTCTTTATGATTGAAATAATCATTTAATATTGAAAGCGGTTTATTATGCATTTTTATTTATCGTATTTAACGTTGATTGTTCTTAGTAGAAAGTTGATGTTAATATACACTTTAAGCTGTTTGTAATAAACAGAGCAGAAGAAAAAAGCCGTTTTTTATTAAAAACGGCTTTTACCAAATTTATATAAATTTTATATCAATCAGCATTCAGCTGATTAACTTCATTTTGTATAGCTTGTTTTACCTCTAAGTGTGAATCTGTCAAAACTAGAAATGCCGTTTTTGGAACTTCAAGTTTTTTAGTCTTAGGATTTTCCTTAAGTTTTGCCATCATAACAATAGGCACAAAAGGGAGTTTGAACTGTTTTGCAATAAGAATATTATTAAGCAGTTCATCTTTTACTTTTTGTGAATTCATATCTTTCATTAATGTTGGAACATTAAGACCGACATCTTTAGCTATTTCACTAACCTGAGCATCTGACAATCTATGAGCTTTAGCAGCTATCAATGCATTATGAAACGGCATATACTTATTTTGTAAGTTTGCGGCTAAAGCTGCATTGGCGGCCATCGTGGACGAAGGTCCAAGCAAAGGATAATCCACAAAAACTGCTTTTACATTTTTATTTTCTTTAACAAGCTGATCTAAATAATGGCTGATGAATTTACAGTCGGAACAATTGTAGTCAAATAGATCAACAATTACAATTTTTCCTTTCAAGTTACCAATACAGGTACCATCTTCCTTCATAAACAGCTGAGCTTGTTGTTTTGTTAATTTTATAGTTTTGTGTTTCACCTGTGTTGCTGCAGACATAGACATGCTTAAGAATACTCCAACAGTTAAAATACTAATTAAACTTACAATTTTTTTCATTTTCAGAAAACTACTCCCTTAAATTTTTTTTAATAATTTATATTTAAGCAGTCGCTTATAATATAAAGCGACTGGTAAATTTCTAAATATGTTATTCAGCACTAAATATTTTTATCTGTTTTTGAATAGCAGCTTTTGTTTCCTGATGTGTATTCATAAGAATTAACATAGCTTTTTCAGGTGCAACAAAAGTAATTTTACCATTCTTGTTTTCTGTATTTAGTTTAGCCATTAAAATAGTTGGGACATATTTAATGTTAAGCTGAGTACCTGTTACTAAATTATTTAGTAACTGACCATTAACTTCATTTGAATTAACAGCTGTTTTAAGTTTAGCAACATCGAGGCCCTGTTTTTTAGCAATAGCATAAACTTCAGCATCTGTTAAATGTCTCTTTGCATTGATTATAGCATCATGAAGTTCAGGGTATTTATTCTGTTCCATTGCAGCTAAACAGGCTTTTGCTGCAAAAGTAGATGTTGGACCTAATTTTGGATAATCGACAAAAACTACTTTAATATTTTTATTTTCTTTAACGAGGTTAGTTAAGTATTTACTGATAGCACGGCAATCAGGACAGTTGTAATCGAAGAAATCAACTATTACTATTTTAGCATTTAAATTACCTATGCAATTATTGGTCTGCTCTACAAAAACTTTAGCCTGACCATATCTTAAGTTTACATCTCTTTTTCCAAGCTGAGGGCTTGCAAACATTGAAGTACTTATTAATGCTCCAACCGTCAATACACCGATTAATGTAGCAATCTTTTTCATATTGGACTCCTATCCCTTTCATTAATTTGTTTAATTCATTTATAGAATAAAATTCTAAAATGAAATATTAATATCTGATTACAGTTTATTTTTGTGAACCGTAAACAGTAGTGACTATATTCAAATGCTGAATAAGATCTTTAGCATTTATCATCCCTGCAATGCTCATCTGCTGTATCTGCTTTCCCTGAGGAGTCAAAAATACAAAATATGGCGGTCCAAATACTTTGTATTTCTTTTTCAATGCTTTTGATACAGCATTATTTTTAGTTATATCAGCCTGAACTGCAACGAATGATTTAAGAGCCTGCTGTACATTTAAATCCTTGAAAGTTGTAACTTCCATCTCTTTACAGTCGGTACACCAGTCAGCATAATAATCAATGATAACAGGTTTATTTTCTTTTTTTGCTTTTGCTATTAGTTTATCAAGTTCTTGAACAGTCGTGATCTTGGTAAACCCGGGTTCATGATTAGTTTTAGCTTTAGTGACTTTTTGACTAGTTCCTACTTGAGAAACATTTCCCTGACGGGACATTACATTACTGCTGGTCATACCGGGAAGAAAAAACTGCAATGAGAGGGCTACTCCCCAAATTAAAATAAAAAATGCTATCATTTTTACAAACCGTTTCCAGCGGCTCTCACCTACGGGTTCAATAGCACCCATATACAGTGCTGTGCCAACAAGCAGGAGACCGTAAAGCAGATCAGTCCATACAGTCGGAATTATTCTTCCTAGCATCCAGATTGCAAATACAATCATCACAACACCAAGGAAATATCTTACAACCTGCATCCATCCTCCTGCTTTCACCAAGAATTTTCCTCCTGATGTACCTGCAATAAGAAGAAGAACTCCCATTCCTAATGCCAAGACAAACAAAGCACTTCCACCAAGAAGCATATTTCCTGTAGTTGCAATATAAATTAGTGTTCCCGTTAGGGGGGCACTAACGCATGGAGAAACAATCAAACTGCTTATTACACCCATGATAAATACACCTAAATAGGAACCTGATTTTGTTTTATTAGCTGCACTATTAAGTTTATTAGTTAAAAAAGATGGCAATTGTAATTCATATAACCCAAACAGGCTCAAAGCAAGAAGAACAAAGATAATACTGCACGCAGTAATAACGTACACATTCTGTAAAATTGCCTGTACACTGTTGCCCAGTAAAGCAGTAATTATTCCTGCAACAGCATAAGTTATAGCCATACCTAAAACGTAGGACAGTGATAAAAGAAAAGCTTTATAAGTTTTTATATCTTTATGCCCAAGTACTAAACCAACGAGAATTGGAATCATCGGCAATACACATGGCGTTAAAGATAAGAAAAGACCAAACACAAAAAAGCTTCCCAAAATTAAAAACATATTTCCGCCTTTCAGGAGCGACTGAGTTGAGCTTAAAGAAGGCGTTGAAAAGCTTGATGAATCAGCCTGACTCGGAGCAGCAGCTATTAAAGAGGCATTTGCCGGTGGAGAGATAGCTATTACTTTTGAAACCGGAGGGTAGCACATAGCTTCCCCTTTACACCCCTGGTATTTAAACAGTAAATCAGTATCTCCTTTACCCCATGTTTTAACAGGAATTTTTATATTTAAGTTACCCTCATATACCTGGTATTTGCCTAGTAACTGGTTCTCCTTCTGAATACCTTTGGGATAATCTATTTTACCTAAAACTGTGCCATTCTCATTAGCTAGGGATATGGATACTTTATCTTTGTATAAGTGGAAAGTTTTAGCGATTTTCCAGTTGGCGTTAATAGTATTGTTATTAATTCTCTTAACATGCAGATTAAATGCCTGATCTGAAGTTAGAGGTGCAGCCAATGAATTTGAATCAGTCGCTGGAGCCTCAAATGATGGTGCATTTTTCGGAGGTGATACGGCTATAACTTTTGAAACAGGTGGGTAACACATCGCATCACCTTCACAACCCTGGTATTTGACCAGTAAATCAGTATCACCTTTTCCCCATTTTTTAACAGGTATATTTATACTTAAACTATCTGCATAAACTTGATGTTTTCCCAGTACCTGATTCTCTTTTAGAATACCTTTAGGATAATTAATTTTCCCTAGAACAGTACCGTTATCTTTGGCAAGGGATATAGATATTTTACCTTTATAAAGGTAGAAATTTTTAGCTATCTTCCAATTAGCGTTAATTGTAGTGTTATTTACTCTTTTAACATGCAGATTAAATGCCTGGTCTGAAGCTAATGGTGCGGCTACAGTAGATATATTAAAAGCCATAAATGCTAACAATACACTGAAAAATGTAACAATTGGAAGTTTTATTTTACCCATTTTGTAATCCCTGATATAGTTCAATTTTGATAAACTCTTTACCATATACAATACTTCTGATAATAAAAGTAAAGATCCAAATAATTTTATATTTTATACACAAAAAAAGCAGCAATTATAAATTATTACTATTGCTGCTTTTAAAAATTAAGTATTATACTGATGCCTGGCAGGCAGTGATTGCGGCAGTAGCCACAATGTCATCAGATGAGCAACCTCTTGAAAGGTCATTTAAAGGTTTAGCCAACCCTTGCAAAGCTGGGCCTAATGCATCGGCGCCGGCTAATCTCTGTGTTATTTTATAACAGATATTACCAGCATTTAAGTCAGGAAAAATAAGAATATTCGCTTTGCCTTCAAGGGGACTGTCAGAACATTTAGAGGCGGCAATTTTAGGAACTATTGCCGAGTCAACCTGTAATTCTCCGTCAACTAAAATGTCTAGATTTTCATTTTTAATTTTTTGCTTCATTAATTCTGTTGCTTTGATAACTTTATCAACAATAGGATGAACACCGCTTCCTCTTGTTGAAAATGAAAGGAATGCAACTCTCGGCTGTTCCCCTTTAAGAGATCTGCATGTGTTACTTGTTGCAACAGCAATATCAACCATTGTTTCAGCATCAGGTTCAGGAATAACAGCACAATCAGCATAAAACAGAGTAGAAACTCCACCTGCAGTAGGTTGCTTAAGATCCATAATAAAAGTACTACTTGCAGTATTTATACCTTTTGCTGTTCCTATGACAGTGAATGCAGATCTCAGCATATCACCAGTAGATGCAATACTTCCTGCTACCATACCATCAACAGTGTCCAAATTTGTCATCATGGCACCGTAATATAAACGGTTCTTCATCATTTCAACGGCTTTGTCTTCTGAAAGATCTTTACCTTTTTTTGCTCTTATATCACGAATAACAGAAACATATTCATCTAAATCAGCAGATTTTGAAGGATCAATAACATTGAAGTTTCTAGTTGTTATACCTGATTCCTTACATGATTTTTGTAACTCATTCTCTGTACCAAGAACTGTTACAGATGTAGCAATCCCAAGCTCAATGATTTTATTTGCAGCTGCAACAACTCTAACATCTTGTCCCTCAGGCAATACTATTTTTTTCTTAGCCGTCCTTGCCTTGTTTATTAACTGTTCAAGTATAGCCATTTTAATCTCCTCTATATTAAATATAAATTAAACTGCAACAAGTCTTAATCTATTTTCATCCAATAATAACTGTATACTCTGAGTTGCTATCATTAACTCTTCGTTAGTAGGCATTACTACAACTCTCAATCTGCTGTCTTTAGTAGATATGATTGTCGGAGCTTCTCCCTTACAATTTTCATTTACCTGCTTATTAAGTCCCACATTAAAAGAAGAGACCTGATCAATAACCATTTCTCTGATTGTATCACTGTGTTCTCCTATACCGCCAGTGAAAACTATGGCATCAATGCCATTCAGCAATGCAGAATATGCTCCTAAATATTTAACAATTCTTCTGACAAACATATTTACTGCCAGTTCGCATTGTTTATTACCTTTATCAGAAGCCTGCAGCACATCTCTGCAGTCACCGCTGTCAATACCAGCAATACCTAAGAGGCCGCTCTGTTTATTTAAAATTTTATCAACCTGTTCTGTAGTATTACCCTGTTTAGCCAGTTCCAAAACAATTGCTGGATCCAAATCTCCGCATCTTGTTCCCATCATAAGCCCTTCTACAGGTGTCATTCCCATTGAAGTATCAATAACTTTCCCTTTGTTAATTGCAGCCATGCTGCATCCATTTCCTAAATGGCATGTAACCATTTTAAGTTCGTCAAGTGAAACTTTTAGGAAGTTTGCTGTAGCATTTGCAACATAATTATGAGACGTTCCATGAAAACCGTATTTCCTGTAACCATATTTTTTATATAATTCATAAGGTATGGCGTATAAAAATGCATCAGGCCCCATGGTTTGATGAAAAGCTGTATCAAAGATAGCAACATTGGGAACATTAGGAAAAATTTTCTCACAAGCTTCAATCCCCTGCAAATTAGCCGGATTATGAAGCGGTGCCAGGGGAAAGCAATCTCTCATTACCTTCTTTACTTCATCATTAACAATAACAGGTTTTGTTATTTTTTCTCCACCGTGAACAGCTCTGTGTCCAATTGCAATTACTTCATTGATATTACCGATAATACCTTCATCTTTATGTAAAAGCTTTTCACAAACATGCTTCATTGCATCTTCATGGTTTATATAATCTTTTTTTGCTTTACGTTCACTGCAGACTTCAAGTTCAGACTTAGTCTTTACATTATCTCTGTTTTTATAAATCAGGTATGAAACAGGCAAACCAATGCACTCTACCTGCCCGGAAGCTAAAACTTTCTGTTTCCCTAACCATGAGAAGTCAAAAACTGTAAATTTAAGTGATGAACTACCAGCATTAACAACCAACATCTTCATAATAACCATCTCCTATAAAAATATATTAAAAACAGCAAAACAAACAAGATTTTAATATATGAAAAACGACGGCTATTACAAATTATACAGACAAATAATAAGCTTATTTTTTCGGGTTACTGTGATATATAATTTCATTTATCTAAACTATTTAGATAATCTATTCTCTCCATTACAGGAGGGTGTGAATAATGGAATAAAGAATACCAGTGATGAGGATATAAGTTGGAGAGGTTGTCTGCAGATAATTTCCGTAAAGCACTGACCAGGTTTTTAGAAGATCCAGTCAATTTGACAACATAAGCGTCAGCCTGCTTTTCATGCACTCTTGATCTATAATTCATTATCGGTTTAAAAGGAAACATGACTATCGAAAACAGAAAAAACAGGATAATAAAACTGCAGGGCAGTAAGAATAAGTATGAATAATGATCAACGGCATTAATATTAAAATATGCCAGAATAAAATTGTTCTGTATTAGGAGATAAGCAATTATCAGAGCGACCAATACTATACACTCAATTGAAATAATACGTTTGAGTATATGTTTCTTCTTCCAGTGTCCTGCTTCGTGAGCAATTACAGCTGTTATTTCATCTTTATTCATATTCTCCAGAAGAGTATCAAACAGAACTATTCTTTTTACCCTACCGATTCCTGAAAAATAAGCATTTGAATGTTTAGTTCTCTTTGACGCGTCCATTGTTAATATTTTTGATATTTTAATCCCTACCTTCTGCATGGTCGAAGTTAATTGATCAGAAAGTTCCTGGTCTTCCAATGGTTTAAATTTGTTAAATAAAGGTTCAAGAACATAAGGAGAAATATACATCATTGAAATAGTAAATATGAAAAACATCAGCCAAACCCAAAACCACCAAAACTCTATATATTTAATAATGGCAAAAGAAGCAAAAATCAAAACAGATATCAAAATAAATGATACTACTAATGATTTAACAAAATCCACTATCCACAGTTTAGCAGACATTGTATTGAAACCATATTTTTTCTCTATTTTAAATGTACTGTGCAGATCAAATGGAATCTCCAAAACTGTAAATAAAAACATTAATACGAACAGATAAATAATTCCGTTCCAGTAATACGAAAGGTTAAAGCTAAAGATAATTGAATTATAAACATTCATAAGACCTAAAAACATAAATAAAACAATTAATACAAGACTGTAAATTTTGTTAATTACTCCAAATTTAGTTTTTTCTAAAGTATATTTATTTATATTGGATAACTTTTCTTTATCAATAAGAGATTCAAAACCTTCAGGCACCTTCTCTCCCATTTTTTTAAGTTGTTTACAATTAAGATATTCCAAATAAAATTCAAAAAGATTAAATACTATAAATATTAAAAAAATTATACTTAAAACTAAATTCATTATACTTCTTTCGTTTACTTTGTTCTTATTTAAAAAGTTCTTTTCCTGTCTCAGGATCAATGATTTGAAATTCTTCAATATGAAGTGTTGGGTCTGCCCTGAAACTCAAATCTTTACCATATTTATTTTCAAGCTCTTCAAGAAACTGTTCATCATCATTTTTCAATCTTGTAAGGATTGTAGGATTCATAATAACTCTTACTGAAAGATCTTTTGAGCGTGTTCTTCTTTTTAAAACTTCCTTAATCATTCTTTGGATTTCCACACTGATAGACATAGGAGATTTAACTTTCCCGCTACCTTTACAGTATGGACATGGATCATAAATTCTATCAAGCAGACTCTGCTGTTCTCTCTGCCTTGTCATCTGCATTAAACCTAAACTTGATATTGGTAAAATCTTAGATTTTGCCCTGTCATTTTTAAGCAGCTTTCTCATCAGTTTCAAAATAATATCATTATGCCTAGGATTCATCATATCTATATAGTCAATTACTACAAGTCCTCCAATATTTCTCAAACGCAACTGTCTGGCAATTTCCTCTGAAGCTTCAGTATTTGTTTGCAATATTACTTCATCATTCTTACCTTCTCCTTTTGTTGAACCTGTATTAATGTCAATGGAAATCAGAGCTTCTGTTTCATCAATGCAGATATATCCTCCGCTCGGCAGACTTACCTGTCTGTCAAATATGACAGATATTTTTTCTTCAACATTATATTTCTCAAATATGGGGGTAGGATTTCTATAGAGTTTTATTTTAGCTGCTGTTCTTTTATTAACAATTTTAGCAATAAAATCTTTAATATATGTATAATCACTTGTGCTGTCAATTATAACCTCGCTGATATCTTCCTCCAGAAAGTCTCTCATGCTTTTTTCAACCAGTGAAGGTTCTTGATACACAAGGCATACTTTATCAGATTTTTTCTTAATATTCTCTGCCTTTCTCCACTCCTCCAGCAGCATATTTATTTCACGTTTAAAATAGAGACTCTTTCTCCCTTCAGCAACAGTTCTGCATATACCTCCCATACCTTTAGGAAGAGGAAGACTCAGCATGATTTTTTTTAATCTGTTTCTCTCTTTATAATCATCAATTCTTCTCGATATACCCAGATGATATGAATATGGTAATAAGACAAAATATCTACCAGGAATAGCTATATTAGTAGTTACTCTCGGGCCCTTTGTTCCAATTGATCCTTTTGTTACCTGAACAAAAAGCATGGAATTCACAGGAAAAAGCTCAGGAATATCATCAGGTCTTATCCTTCGCTCTGATTTCTTAGTTTTTTTTAAGTTAATTTCATCATAAGTTGCAGGCAACATATCAGAAAAATGCATAAATGCATTTTTACCACCAAGCCCTATGTCTACAAATACAGCCTTTAATGAAGTCTGTATATTTGCAATTCTGCCTAAAAAAACTGAGCCAACAATATTGTCTTTGTTCTTCCGTTCCATTTGATACTCTTCAAGTCTGTTGTTGTTCAGAAGAGCAACTCTGGTCTCAAGTTTTTCACTGTTAATTATTATTTTTCTTCCACTGTTATACATGTTTTTTTTTTCGTTTTAAAATTTTAAAAGATTTTTATGTCAATATAGTTCCTTCAGATATATTTACGCCTCTCAGAAAATCTGATCCAGACATTGATTTTTTACCTTCAGGAATAACATTTTTTAACTCTAATGATTGATTATCTCCACAGGAAATAATCCATTCTTTTTTATTTGCTCTGATTATTTCACCGGGTTTTCCTGTTAAATCATCTCTGATTTTTGAATCATTGATACTGATTTTTTTTTGATTCTTTCCCGTATTTATGAAAAAATAACCTCCGGGCCATGGATAATAGCCTCTTATCATTTTATCAATTTTTTCAGCTGAAAAAGTCCAATCTATCTGTCCATCTGCTTTCTTAATTTTTCCAACATATGTTGCTGCAAGATTATCCTGTTTTTTAGGCAAGATTTTTCCGTTTGCAATATCAAGTAATACATTAACTACATAATTACTTGCCATTTCTCCAAGTATATCCTCTAACTCATCCGCTTTTTCTCTGCCAGACAACTCATGCTTAACTTCATAATAAACACCACCTGTATCCAGTCCTTTTTCCATTTCCATAAATGAAATACCAGTTTCCTTTTCTCCATTCAAAATAGCAGCATTAATTGGAGAGGCTCCTCTGTATTTAGGCAATAAAGACGCATGAACGTTAATACATTTCAATTTTGGCACAGCCAGAAAAACAGGTTTCAAAATCTGTCCATAGGATACAACCAGAATAATATCAGGTAAAAGTTTTTTTAACCCTGAGATAAAACTTTCTTCATTGACAGATGCCGGTTTATCAATTTTAATATTATGTTCTTCTGCCCAACCCCCTACCGGAGTTGGTAAAAGTTTCTTTTTTCTTCCAGCAGGTCTATCCTGCTGTGTGCAGATTCCGACAAGGTCTAATTTTTCAGATCTGTATATTTTATCAATAATCGGAACAGCTATTTTACCTGAACCGACAAAATATATTTTATTATTCATATAAAAAATGTTTGGTTTATTTTTAAAAAAATTATATTACTTTATAAAAGATAAATAGATTATAAAATAGCGATGTTATAAATTATACCAAATAAAATTGTTAAATTATATTGAAAAGAATCTATATTTACTTATGAATAAAGTAGCATTGGCCCTTGGAGGCAATATTGGAAATATGGTAGAAAAATTTAATTCTATCAAAATTATGCTTGAAGATAACGGATTTAATAAAATCATACTTTCATCATGTTATTCAAATCCTGCATCAAACTGCATACCGAATACTCCTGATTTTACAAATGCTGCAGCAATCGGCAACTGGGATAAATCACCGGAAAAACTGCTTTGTCTGACCCAGAAACTGGAAATCGATTCAGGCAGACCTTCAAATCATAGGAGCGACATGTCGAGAACACTTGATATCGATATTATCTTATTCGGAGATGATATAATATCTACAGAAAAATTAATTATTCCTCACCCTAGAGCAAAGGAAAGAGATTTTGTACTGGTTCCGCTTAATGAAATCGCTCCTAATTGGATTTTTCCTGATACTAAGTTAACAGTAAAAAAAACATTAGATATTTTAGCCCAGATACAGACACAAACATTAGTAAAAATTAAATAGGTTTCAGTTATGAGTACTATTAAAGAGATTTCAGTATCATGTAATAAAGACTGCGGCGCAGGCTGTCCTTTAACAGCACATATTGAGAATAATAAAATAATCAAAATTACTAATAATAAATTAGCTCCAAAATATTTTACAGGATGTTCAAGAGGCTTTAATTTTCATAAAGTTCTCTATTCAAAAAATAGAATTACTACTCCCTTGAAAAGAATATCGAAAAGAGGTGAAGGCAGATTTAAAGAGATTGGCTGGAGTGAGGCTTACGATACAATATCCAGCAATATGAAAAAGTGTAAAGAAGAATATGGTGCAGAATCTATTATCACGCTAGGAGGTTCAGGTTCATGCCGAGGCACGGTGCATAACACTAGCATTCTTCCTAATAAATTTTTCAGATTACTGGGAAACTGCTCAGAAACATTCGGCAGTTACAGTTCACAGGCAGTTTCATATTCTATGCCTTATGTATTTGGAACAAAACTCAGCGGAATAGATCCATTAACATTGAATAATTCAAAACTAATAATTTTGTGGGGAGCCAATATTTCCGATACCAGATTCAGCTGTCAACTTGAAAGTATCATTCTGAACCAAAAGAGAAAAGGTACACCTATAATTGTTATTGATCCTAGAAAATCTAAAACAGTTAAAACTTTAGGTACAGAATGGATAAGAATAAATCCCAGTACAGATATTGTATTAATGTCAGCTGTTTTATATGTTTTGATTACAAATAATCTGATAGATAATGATTTTTTGAAAAAATACAGTACAGGATTTGAGGAATATAAAAATTATATAACGGGTATATCTGACGGCATTCCAAAAACACCTGAATGGGCTGAAAATATTTGTGGCACAGACGCTAATACAATTAATAAATTAGCTCATATTTACGGAACTACATCTCCTGCGGCCTTAATCCCTGGATTATCAATTCAGAGAACAATTGGCGGAGAAGAAGCATCCAGAACCGCCATAATACTCCAGACAGCAACTGGTAATCTTGGAAAATTAGGCGGAACAAGTGGAGGTGGATTCTGGAATTGTATGCCTACTCCATTCTGTCCTTCTTTACCTATCCCTGAGTCTAAAAATAACTTCAAAATTCCTGTTTATGAATGGTCAGATGCAATATTAGGAAATACCAAAGGTAAATATCCATGGGATATCAAAATGATTTATAATGTTGGTGGGAATTATATTTCGCAAGGTTCAGATATTAAAAAAAATATTAAAGCTTTTGAAAAAGTAGATTTTTCTGTTTGCCATGACTTCTTCTTAACACCGACAGCAAAATTTTGCGATATAGTTCTTCCTGTAACCATGTGGCCAGAGCGTGAAGATATTATATCAACTACAGATAATTATTTGTATTATTCAAATAAAGCAGTTAATCCACCTGAAAATGTAAAAAATGACTTTGATATATTTTCAGAAATAGCAGACCTTTTAGGATTCCGTAATATGTTTACAGAAAATAAAACTGCTAATGAATGGATTAGCTACTTACTTTCAGAGTCAGAAATAAAAGATATTGAGAAATTTAAAACAACCGGCATGTATGAAGGTAAAAATCAATATAGGGTCGCTTTTGACGATTTCATAGAATCACCGGAAAAATATCCTTTGAATACACCTTCAGGACTGATAGAAATCTCTTCTGAAAAATATAAAAACGAAACAGGTTTTCCAGAAATTCCAATTTGCAGATATTATGAATCCTCAGAAAAATATCCACTCAGGCTTGTAACCCCTCACTCTCGATTCAGGATTAATTCCTCAAACAGTAATATAGAATTCTATATTGATAAGGAAGACGACTCGTTATGGCTGAACACCGAAGATGCAAATCATAGAAACATATTAAACAATACCGTAGTTTTAGCTTTTAACGAATTAGGTAAAATAACAGTAAAAGTAAAAGTAACAGATGATATCATGCCTGGTGTAGCCTGCCTTAATCAAGGAATCTGGACACATAACCTTGATAAATATGTAGACGGCTCTGCTAATATTCTCACTTCAACTGAGCCTACAATGCCGAGTCACGGTGCAAGAACACACTCAATTAATATTGAAATTGAGAATTTATAACTAAAAATCTTAATATTCATTAATTAATGTTTCAGGATACTAAGCGCAGAGTTCTGGTTTCGATACACGAATATCAAGCATTTGATGACTAGCCAAAATTAGCAAATTTTAATTTTATAATATTATTATCGTTTATTCGTTCATACGATACCTTATCAACTAATTTTTTTACGAAGAAAATTCCCCATCCCCCGTCTGCTCTCTCATCTAGAGGTGTATTAATATCAGGATCTTCTTTTTCAAGCATATTGAAAGGTATCCCATTATCAATAATTTTTATAAACAGAGATTTTTCAGAAGGAATTATATCCAGAGATACTTTAAAAAATCCAGGTTGACAGTTAGGAAATCCGTAACTAATGATATTCACTAAAATTTCTTCTAAAACAAGATTAATGCTATTAATATCAAATTTATTATTAACTTGCTTTTTGATTAGGGACATTAAAGTTTGTAGCGTCATGTCAAGATTATCAAAAATTGCTTTTTCTTTAATTTCAAGCTGCATGAGATCATCAAATCAGTGTAAAGTAATTTTTATATAAATCACAAAATATATTTATCTTAAAAACTATCTATATTATAGTCTATAATTGAATAAAATATAACGATATAATGTTAAATTTTCGTTATATTAATTATTCGGTATGTTTTCAGAATAGTATGAGTTATTATCGCAATCTAAAATAAATGAAATGCTATTATTCAGAGATAAAAGGTTTGTTTCTTTTATTCTTAAATTAAGAATATCTTCAATCTAAGCACAATACCATTTATTTATACAGTAAACGATTATAAATAAATTAGAAGTAAACCATGAAATAACTATTAATGGTGCATATAATTTTTTTATTAATTTCTTCATCGCTACGACCTCTAAATAATTTTCATTTCCTTTGATGAACAATATAATATTTTAAATAATTCAACACTATTTCATTAATAACCATTAACATATAATAATATTATTTTATTCGTTTTTGAATATTTTTTATTCATATACTTCATATTAAATGATATAATTCATATAAAAATATTTTATATTTTTTAGAATAGGGTAATAAATGAAAGTTTATTTTGATAAGATACATTTCTTCAGAAAGCAACAGAAAATAACCTATATTGAATTATGTAATATGATTGGCATAGGCAGGACTACTATATGGGGTTGGGAAAAAGGTTTAAATAAACCGAAAGAAATTTATATAAGATCAATAGCAAAAGTATTGAATGTTTCTGTTGATGAAATTTCAGATCTTATTCCAGAAAAACCTATATCTCGGGAGAATCTCTCAGATGCCGCTTCTGCATGGATAAAAGCTGCTAATCTGCAGGGAATTAACAGGTTTTCTGAATTTGATGTTATTCTGGAAAATATTAACAAAGTTAAGCATAGATTAAATAGAGCATCACTGATCATAAAAGGTCTTATGAAATCAACATATGCTATAATCAGCATAAAAGATACAAAACTAAAATATGTTATCGCCAATAAATCTTTTAAAGAAAATTTAAACTTAAAAACTGATTTTGAAGTTCTAGGTAAAGAAGACACAGATTTTTTTTCTTTAAAAGAAACAAACTCAAATGAAGCCGAAGACAAAAATATATTAATAACGGGTAAACCTATAATTAACAAAGAGGGCTTCATACCAGGCTCCAGAAAAAAAAAGTGGGGCTTAACTTCTAAAATACCTATCTATGATAATGAAAATAAAATACAGGGAATATTAACTTCTATTATTGATATTACCGAGAGAAAAAAAATTCAGAACATGAGAGAAATACTTGAATTGAATATTAACTCAATGCATGAAGGACTTTCACTGTTTGACAATTCAAAAAACACATATTTATATTTGAACTCAACTATTGAAAAAATTTTTGGTTATCCATTGAAAAAATTTTACACCGGCAAGCGTGAATTCTGGTTAAATACATGCGTTCATCCTGATGATAGAGCTAAATTTACTGAACAAATTTTATACAACGAATAAAATGTTCATATTGAATACAGAATCATAAAACCGAATGGCGATATCAGATGGATCAGTACAGATCATTCAGTCAAAAATTATCTTGGGAATAAATGTATCCTATCAGTAGTTAAGGATATTACAGAAGAGAAACAGAATAAAAAAATCCGTGAACTTCTCGAAATAAATGTCAATAACATGTCAGAGGGTATAGCTATTATGGATGATGAGACCAAAAATTATATCTATATAAACAAGACACGGGAGATATTATATGGATATCCTAAAGAAGTTTTTTTTGATAAAGGGATTAATTTTAGGATAAATAACTGTATTCACCCTGAAGACAGAGCTAGAGAAAAAGAGTATTATACTTCAGGTAAATGGCCGGATTATGATGAATTCAGGATATTTAAACCTGACGGGGAAATAAGGTGGCTTTCATCAACATATACACATACAGTATTTATGGGGAAAAAGTGCACCATGTCAGTCCAAAGAGACATCACAGACTTTAAACAGCAACAGGTATTAAATAAGAAATTAGAAAAAAATATACAAGTGGCAACTACAACAGGAGTCCGTGAAGGCCTAAAGAAAGCAGTTATTCTTTTGAAGAATGAAGGAATTGACAATAAAATTATTTCTAAAGTGTTGGAATTAAACTAAAAAAAAATTAAATTATTTATAATTGTTTTTTTACTAAATAAATTGTTCAATCTAAATTTCAAAAGGTAATAATATGAAATTAAAAATTATTACGGTGGGTGGAACTATTGATAAGGTCTACTTTGACAACAAAAGCCTATATCAAGTTGGCAGTCCAAGCGTTATGCATATTCTAGAAGAAGGAAATGCGACAATAAAATATAAAGTTCAATCACTTCTCCATAAAGACAGCCTCGAAATGACTAAGACCGATAGAACACTAATTGCTGAAACTATTCTCAAAGATGATTTTAAACATTTTTTAGTTACCCATGGCACAGATACAATGGTAAAATCTGCACGGAAGGTAAAAAAACTTCTTCATGAACATGAAGATAATGAAAAAGTTGTTGTTTTTACTGGATCTATGTCTCCAGCAAAGATGAGGCACAGTGATGCAACGTTCAATGTAGGCTGTGCTGTCACTGCCGCACAAACTTTGCCTCCGGGTGTATATGTAATCATTAATGGTAAAGTTCACGACCCTGATAATACAATCAAAAATGTGGAAAAAGGCGTTTTTGAAAAAATTAAAGAGTTTAATACACAACTATAAAACTGATTGTTAATTATCAAAAGTGGATGAAGTAGCATATAATATGACAACTTAAAACTAGAGGAACTATAACTACAAAACTATAGGGAGTAAATTATGGACAGACTTAAATATGGTGCTTTTCAGGCGGTAAATAACTGTACTAAAGTGCAGCGTGGAGAAAAAGTAATTATCATCACTGATAATGCCACAAAATTTATAGCTGATAAAATATTCGAAGAATCTGAACGGGTAACACCCGGTAGTACAAAACTGTTCATAATGGAAAATTACGGAGACAGGCCAGAAGACGGTTCTGCACCACTAAAATTTCCAGAAGAAATCGGCAATGAAATGAAAGATGCGGATGTCAGCTTTTACTGTGCTGATGCTAAAAAAGGCGAACTGGATACTTTCCGCAAACCAATGTGTGAATATGTAGAAAATAACCCTAAGCTCAGACATGCACACATGCCTGGAATCAGTAAATTATTAATGAAAACAGGTATGAATGTTGATTACAGCAAGGTGCAGGAACTTACAGCTAAAATTAATGAGATTGTTCTTAATGCTGAAAAAATCAGGGTTACTACTCCGGCAGGAACAGATTTTACAACCTATTTCAATAATGATTGGAAATGGATCATCAGTGATGGCGATATCAAAGCAGACAACTGGAGTAATTTACCCGATGGTGAAATTTTTACATGTGTAAAAAATATACCTGAAGGGAAAATTGTTGTAGATGGTGTTATAGGAGATTACCTTTGCTCAAAATATGGTATTCTAAAAGAAACGCCAATTAATCTAACTATTAAAGATTCAAGAATCACTTCAATTGAATGCAGCAATCCTGAATTATTAGAAGAATTTACAGCTTATACCGATCAGGATGAAAACGCCAATCGTGTAGGTGAATTTGCTATTGGTACAAATATTGGGCTATCTAATTTAGTCGGCAATTTACTGCAGGATGAAAAATTCCCTGGAATACATGTAGCCTTTGGCCATGGTTATCCTGAAATGACAGGCAGTAGCTGGTCGAGCAAAGCACATATTGACTGTGTCCTTTGCAAATGCACTATTACCGTCGGCAATAAAGTAATAATGAAAGACGGAAAATTCCTTATCTAACAGAATAAACATTTTATATCCAGTTTTTATATCACAATATATTTGAAAACTGGATAATTTTTTCAATTAGAATTTCATAAATTAAATTAGTGAAATATAGCTATGCATACGTTTCGTTTATTCCGGCACCAGTTAACTAAATTAATAATAAAAATATAAAACCCAAACTTATACAAATAAACTTATAATTAGACTCCTCATCCATATATGAGCAGGATTATTGTTATCAGACTTTTTCCAATATAAATTATAAGTCAAGCCAGGAAATTCGAACGGAAGTTCTCTAATTCTAATGCCAAAAATATTTTGATATTTTTCTGCAATTCTCCTAACTGAAATACAGACAAACCGGGTCTCCTTTAACATAGCCAAAGCAACAAGAAAATGTGGAACCTGTAAAACAATATTTCTTTTAACGCCTGTTTTTTCGAAAACTGTATCATTAATTCTATCCCAAAGATCTTCTCTATAACACACACCTATATGCTGGAATTTCATAAATGTTTTCATGCTCAATGAATCACTTTGAAAGTCTGGATGTGATTTTGACGCAATGCAAACTAAATCACTGGCGTATAGCTCTTCTTTTTCAAGTAAATCAGACTGACTTCTAAAATAACCTATTGCTATATCCAGTTTATTTTTTAGAAATTCATCATAACTTTCTAAATTATTTAAATGTTCCACAAATATGGATATTTTATCTGAATATTTGTTTATTTTATTCATAAGTTGCGGTAGGACTGATAATGATGATAAATCACTAAGCCCTAGTTTAAAATTATATTCCGTTTCTGTAGGGTCAAAAGGAGTTATATCTACAAAAACATCCTGAATTTTATTTATAGCTTCAGTTACAGGTCTAATAAGTTTTTTAGCTCTGTAGGACAATATCATTCTATTCCCAGGACCTCTTATTAAGAGATCATCATCAAATATTATCCTCAATTGTTTAAGTGTATTACTGATTGTAGGTTGAGTAAGTTTTAACTTTTCAGCAGCTCTGGAAACATTTTGCTCATTTAATAAAGTATCCAGCACAACAAGAGTATTTAAATTTAAATTTTTTAAATCAAGCATAAGGTCTCCTTCTGTACATGGAAACAATTATACTATGCATATTCAAAATATCTATAACAGTTATTGATATTATTTATTTTTAAAATATTAAAACCCTATTATTTTAAAACAGGGAAAATTATAAAAGGAAATTATTCATGAAAAAAAATATTTTATCTATTCCAAGCTTACTGCTTGTAGTTTCACTCGCAGCAATTAATGCTGTATTATATACACCTGCTCTGCCTGCATTAACAAAATATTACGGAGTTTCTCAAGGGGAAATTCAATATACCGTCGCTATTTTTATAATAGGTTATTCAGTCAGCCAACTTGTATACGGACCTATTGCAAATGCCATCGGCAGAAAAAAAACCGTACTAATTGGATTTACAATAGGAATAATCGGAGCTTTACTTTGTATCTTATCTGGTCTCATTAGAAATTATGAGTTACTGGTTGTATCCAGATTTATTGTCGGCTTTGGAACTGCTTCAGGTTTATGTCTTACTTTTACAATGATTAATGATGTTTCAAGAGAAGAAAAAGCCAAGAAAATTACCGGCTTCTGTTTCATGGCATTTGCTATCGCTCCTGGTATAGCAAATTTCATCGGAGGATGTTTAACATCAGAATTTGGCGCAACAGGCAGCTTTTACTTCTTATTGGTGTTTAATATTATTGTTTTTATTATTGCTATGAGAATACCGGAAACACTTTCAATGAGAAAAAGATCTAAATTAAAAGCATCCAACATCATTAACGGTTATATGAATGCATTAAAAAATAAAAATGTTATAATTGCTGCTCTCATATATGGTTCTTTCACAGCTATACTTTATGGTGTTATTGCAATATTACCATTTATCGCTATTGAACAATTTAAAATGTCACCAGAGCTGTTTGGATTTATTTTCTTCCTTTCATATTTGGGATATCTTATTGGAAGTTATATTGCAACAGCTGTTTCACATAGACTTAAAACTAAAGATTCAATACTAGTTGGCATAGCAATCGCTCTTGTTGTCAATATAATTTTAATCGGATTGATTATTACAGGCCATATCACTGTAACACTTTTATTTATAAGTATTTTTATGTTATTTATAAGTCTGCCATTCGTTTTTATAAATGCATCAATACTTGGTATTGTCAGTCATACAGATAAGTCCAATGCTTCATCAACCATGAATTTCACAAGTACTTTTATGGCATTTCTGACAGTTACAGTTATTGGAAGTATACATTCAGATTTTTTATATGCATTAGGTTTTGGAATATTACTTTTTCTTCTTTTTTCACTGACACTATATACACTGTTTTTATGCGGGTTTTTAAGGAATACTTTGTATAGAGAAAAATTTACTGAAGTAAAAAGTTAGTTTCAAAACTCACTTTTTATTTATCATTTTTCTAGTTATATCACGAAACAGGACAATAAAACTCTCTTTTCCCTTGGAATATATGCGATTTCTAGTTACTTCAACCCAACGCTCTTTACCGTCTGCTCTAATTATTTTAAACTCACTTGTGTTAGGATAAGGATTATTTTTTAAGGCTGTTTTTACCTTTTCTTTAAAATTTGGATGAACACATTTATCCAGCCAGAACTTTCTTGAATCAATATTGAAAACTAACTCATTAGGATAACCTGTAATCTTTTCCAAGGCTCTGTTTCTATAGAGATATTTCCAATGCCCTTCTTTATCACAACTATAAATACAAATACCGTCAGACATCGCTTTAATGTTTGCCTCAAGAAGTTCTAATAACTCTTCATGATCATTTTGGACTTTATTAAGTTTGTTTTTTAGATTTTCTGTTTCAGTAGTTTCTTTTATTGTACATATTACATGTGTGACGTTGTCATTGTCATCTAGTTGTGGTGCAATGTCCATATAACCTATTCTACGTCCATTGCTTCCGGGAATAAAGATTTTCTGTTGATGAACAGCCAGTTTATTATTTAAAACAGTTTTTTCAAATTCAATCGTTTTATTAATTTCTCTAAAACCGAATATATCAGATGCCGATGAACCTATTATATCCTTAATATTATATATATTATTGAAAAGCAAAAAGAATGCATTATTTGCATATGTATATTTTAGTTTATTGTCCTTCACATAAATTATAACAGGCGCATCATCCAAAATCTGTGTATAATTATGTAATTTTGTTCCCAATAATTTATTTTTTTTTCTCAGCTCATCACAGTTTATCTTTAAATTTTTTAAACTATTTATATTAACAGCCGGTACATCACCGAATTCATCAATAATTTGTTCCAACTCAATTAAATGTTTATCAACCAATATACTCTTAGATACTTCCCTGCCCTGATATCTGTTAATATTATCTGATGAAGGAAGATTATCATTCAAATCTGATATTTCACTGACAGGTATATTCATTGCTTCAGCAAGTATTCTGACATGACTTTCAGATGGTAGACGCTCTCCTCTTTCCCATCTTCTCAACGAATCATAACTACGCCCAATTATCATTCCGAGGTGAGCAAGCCCTATCTTTTTTTCCTTTCGTATTTCAATAAATCTATTTCTATAAAAAATCATAATACACTGAACCTTATTTAGCTTTGTTTATTATGAGCATTTCATGTTAAAATATAACTTGCATTTGTCATTTTTACAAAGCAAATAAACATATAAACACGAATTATGCAATATATAATATTAAGTTTATTTCCTTATTTTTATTCTCTTACACTTCATAATGAGCTAAATTTATTATTGCTTATAATAAATTGTTTTTAACTGAACAATATACTAAATATCTAGTTATAAAGGAATTTTAATATGAAACATCAGACATTATTTTCACCAACAAAGATTAAACATCTTGAGATCAGAAATAGATTTGTCCGTTCTGCTACTCATGTTGGAACATCATTTAAAAATGGATATCCATATTCAAATATAGAAAAAATATATGAAGACTTAGCTAAGGGAGGCATAGGATTAATAATAACAGGACAAGCTATTGTCAGAGACTGCATAAGTGACATGAATGTAGATATTCTACCATACAGCTGTATTGATGACGACTGTTATATAGTTCCGTGGACAAATATTATAAACAAGGTTCATAATGAAGGTTCGAAAATAGCAATGCAGATATCGCACCTTGGCATTCAAGGCAAACTGGATTTATTAAAACCTGAATGACCATCTAAAGTAACTTTCAGAACCGATAAAATTATACCAAAACAGTTAAATATAAAAGAAGTTAAATTATTGGAAAATAAATTTGCAGAAGCTTCACTTAGAGCAAAAAAGGCAGGATTTGATGCAGTGCAAATTCACTGTGCTCACGGGTACTTGATCAGTAATTTTCTTTCACCCTATACCAATGTAAGGAATGATGAATATGGTGGCAGTACGAAAAATAGAGCTAAATTTGCTGTCGAAATTATAAAAAAAACCAAAAAACTTGTAGGAAGAAATTATCCCATAATTATTAAACTTAACTTTTGTGATGTACCTGGAGGTTTAACGTTCAAAGAGAGTCTAACAATAGCAAAACTCTGCATAAATGCCGGGGTAGATTGTATTGAAGTGAGCGGAGGAGTAGTTGGAGACGGTAAAGCAATCCTCACACAAAAAGTTACTGAGGAGAAGGATGAGGCATATTTTCTTGAGTTCTCTCAGAAATTAAAAAAATATACAGATATTCCCATTATACTCGTTGGAGGCTTAAGGTCATTGAATGTAATAAAAAATATTATAAATGAAAAACAGGCAGATCTAGTCTCAATGTCCAGACCTTTGCTTTGCGAACCTAATCTTATAAACAGGTGGAAAAATGGTGATATGCAAAAAGCAAAATGTACTTCATGTAATGCCTGCTTGAATCTGCTAGGCAAAAACAAAGATGCATATTGTGTCCCGTTTTCAAAATAATTATATTTATACATTATGAAAAAATTATATTACAATATACGGTACAGGAAACTAACTGTCATTATATCTATTCTTCTTTTTACAATTGCCTGGGCATCGATGAAAATTTCTCTGCCTGCACTTCCTACATTAATTAAAATATTTAACACTTCATCAAATGAAATTATGTTGTCGGTTTCCATGTTCTTTGCAGCTTTTGCCTTATCTCAGTTATTCTGGGGTGCCTTTTCAGATAAATATGGCAGAAAACCAACTCTTGTAACGGGGATATTTATAGCCTTGATTGGTACCGCTGTTGTTATATTCTCAAGAGAAATAAATATCTATATACTTGGAAGATGTATTGAAGGAATTGGTATGGGAGTATGTTCGCCAAGTGCAAGAGCAATTATAACTGATATATATGACAAAAAAAAGATAGCAGCGTTTCTGACTGTTTCCAGCTCTATCGTGGGATTAATGCCTGCAGCAGCTCCCATTACCGGAGGTTTTTTACTGAAATATTTTGGATGGAGATCCATATTTATTTTTATGTTTCTTGTAATCCTCATATTCCTTGTAATAACATATAAAAAACTACCTGAAACGCATAAAAATATTAGAAAAGACATACCGTTAATGAGTAGATTTTATGCTATAGGAAAAATTTTTAAATCTCGTTTTTTCTGGGGATATGTTATACCCTATGCTCTTGTTCAGTGAAGTTTGCTTGGATACTACAGCTCTATGCCTTTCTGGTATGTAAAACAATGGAACATTCCTGAGCAGCATTATTCATTTCTGGCATTATTCAGCGTTATCTGCTATATACTTGCTCTCTTTATCATACGATGTATGATAAAGAAAAAATCTTTGGATTATCTGTTAAAAAGTGCAATTTATTTAGTACTTGGTATAACAATGCTGAGTGTTCTGTTTTTTGCTTTTGGTTTGTCAGGGGTCTTTTATCTGGTATTAATCATGAGTCTTTTTGCAATTGTTTCTGGAATGATATTTCCTACAGCTAATGCATTACTGCTCGATATATTCAAAGATAATGCCGGTATAATATCAGCAGTATCAACAACCGTATTGTTTTTAACTGCCGGTTTGCTTGCTTTTATAGAGTCTAAGTTCAATGTACTTAACTTCGAGAATTTAGCAGTTTTTTTAGTAATCATATCATCAGCCTGTTTTCTGTCAAACTACATACTGATACCATGTCGCAGACGGCAGCAAATACATAATGTATATATTGAAAAATTAAGTTTCTTTAACCGCTTAGCAATCAAGTTAAGAATAAGGTTTTTGTCTCTAATAAAAGCAGTTACTAGATAGAACTCAATCTTCTTCATTTTCATTCGCTGGGCGAATATGGAAAAAAAGTATTTTAAGTTTTTTAGTAAAAGAATAAACCAGGAGGAGAAGCAATACCATTGCAATAGGACAGATTAAAAGAGAAGCATTAACATGCCAAATCATTAAAACACTACCAAGTGCGGCACTGATAACCCACATTAATGCTCCAACGATGTAAAGAAATCCAACAATTGTTCCCTGGCAGTCTTCGCCGGCTGCTTCCGAGAACAGTCCTAATAATACTATAAAAATAATTACATCCCCTGCTACTACTGGAAATACACTTATCCAGATAACTATATCTGACAGCAGCATTCCAGGGAAAAAAGAAAAAATATAACATAATATTATACCTATAGCACTGATAAAACAGGAAAATTTTATCAGTGTTAAACTAGTGAAATATTTATTAAGAACAGGAAGCAATACACCTGATGCAATTATTAGAGATATCCCCATCATTCCCATTAGAATTCCGACATGTTTTACATCATAAGCAAATACAATTTTAACAACAACAGGGATATATTCATGGTATGCACCCCAGGAAAGTTGCGAAAGCATATAAATCCCGAGAAGTATATATATTTTTTTGTCCTTAAATATCCATTTTATTTTCTTATATTTATTAATCGTATTATATAAAACTTTTTTGTTTTTGGTGCATTTTTCATAAGTTTCTTTAAAAAGAAGAGTTACATAAAAAGTTAATCCAATTGATATTATAAGCAGAACAACATATGGCAGTAAATACGGTATATTTAGAAAGGAGTATTCTCCAACATAACCTCCAGCAATTGGTCCTAAACAGATACCCAATCCAATAAAAAACTGCATTTTTGACAGATTGTGAATTTTATCTGACGAAGCTGTCATATCATTGATTGAAGCTGTGCAGACAGTACGTTCTGACCATAAAAAACCAAAAAGAAAACTGCCAATTATGAAAAGCCATATTCCCTGAGTTATTATTCCTATAACACAGGTAACTCCGAGAATTACCATACCAAGCACACTTATAACCAGGACTATTTTTCTTCCTACAATATCAGATAAAATACCAAATACAGGATTTGTCAGTGTTGACCCCACTTTAAACAATGAAACCCAGGTTGCATAGTAAACAGCTCTCTCAACATGTGACAAATTTTCAGGTAGCAAAGTAGAATTAGCTGCAAAAATTAGAAATGGAAGCACAGGCTTGACAATACCAACAGCAAACTCAGAAACAGCAATAGTTATAAATACAATTTTAAGATTTCTCGGTATCTTAAAATATAAAAAAATTTTAAAAATCTTATGCATAGTATAATACTATCAGTTAAGTTATGTTTTTGCTATAAGATTATTATGAAACATATTTTTTAGAATACATTTCTACTATTCACTTAAAAATACGAATCTAAATCCAACATTTGAAACTGTTTTTTAATACTGTCTACAACATTTGAGTTCACCGCAATAAAGTTGATTAATCAGAATATCTTTTTTGATAAATAAAATCAGTAAGATCATCAAAATTTTTGGACAGTTCATACATTTCTTTGGCATATAAAAGTGTTGAAAATTCATTATATAAATTCTCTTCGATAAATATTTTAAGCAGTTCAGAAGATCCGTCTTTTCTACCATGCATATATTTCCTCATATAATAATATTTATCTTCTACCATACTGCAAATATTTAAAAATTCATCTTTATCATATGCTACTTCATTGAATTTGCTATGCCCGACAATGAAAAGTATTTTTCTCAGTCTTAAATTTATTTGTTCTATTGCCTGAAAGATGTAGGAAGATATCTCCTTCTGGTCTTCATTAAACTCTACCTCAAACCTAAAATTTATATAATTACTTTCAATTGAAGATATTGTAGCCATCATCTTTCTGCATGCCATCCTATACTTACTGCCAGGAATTTTTCCATCAAGAAAATATATATTACAAATTTTTATAATTTCGCTGGCTGTACAAAAGTATTCGCTAATTCCGGATCGTAACTTTCTCGTTGATAGTGCTGCCTTTTTATATATAGTAAATTCACAGATTAGGGCAATTAGAACTCCAATACCTGTAAAAACTAATCTACTTAATAACGTAGCAGCAACACTGAAACCAGTAGGAAAAAGTACAGCAAAAGCAATTGGAACGAACATTGTAATTATCATAACTGTTATACAATAGTTGCCACTCATACCATTAATATAAAACAGAGTGAACCATATTACTGGAAGAAGGTACCCCCATCTATAATCGGAATACATAAATATATTAATATACAAAAAACCAAAGATTAATCCAAGAAATGTTCCCAGTATTCGGTCTGATGATTTTTTAACCATATACCCCTGGGATGGCAGTAAAAACATTATTGAAATAGTCATCGGTATCCAGTATCCCTGGGGAAACTTTAATAATATTTCTATACAAATACCAACTGTAAGTGCTACAGCAATACAGAATGCTTCCTGAAACATAAGTTTTTTCTGTTTGAGTATTATGTAATCTTTCATAATGGCATACTAAAAATATATTTCCAAACTGGTTAATATTGACTGTTTATTTCACATTTGCACTTTTATATCTTATAGCTAATTGTTCCCTCAATTTTTCTATATCTTCAACAAGAAAGCATAAACCGTAATTAAATTCTAAGATTCTTTTATCTATTTCACGACAATCCTTTTTCATAAATTCAGTAATATTATTTCTCCAATTTTTAATTAAATTTAAATCATTAACGTCACAGCTGGGCATTTCTCTTTTTTTCATTATATTGGACAGTCTTTTCAGCCTTATTCTTATATTTATAATCAATTCATCAGTTAAAGGAACATATTTATTTATCTCCTCATGCAAATCAAAATAACCAGATAAAAAAGATGTCCCTCTAAAAAGCCTTCTATAGAAATAATAAACTGCAATTGCTTTACGTGAGTATACAGTATTTTTAGGAAAGATATACTGTTCCTGTTCAATGACAATGTCAGCTTTGTATACTGCAGAACCCACTTTATGATAAAATTTATCAATTTTTGTTTTAAAAATATTTTCTACTACAATGTCAACTCTATTCATAAAAGGTCTATTAAATAGATATTTATTATCTATATCTTTGTGTATATTGCTCCTTTCTTTTTCTGTAAATGCAGTAAATGAATCATTGACTAATTCAGAAATATATATTAATGAAGATCTCATTCTAAATCTAGCAGTAAAATACTCAAATAGAAATAAAGAAGTTATTGCAATTATGAAACCAATTAAAATTCCAATACAACCTTCAACACCATTATACCAGCCTGGCGGAAACCCCAAGCAAACAGCTATCTGTATAACAGCGAATCCTCCACCCATTCGGTATTTTCTATATCCATATATTGCTAAAAATAATAAAAACAGTAAAATTATGAGTACAACTTGATGTTTATTAAAAACACATATTATAAACTGTCCAATCATCAGTTCTAAAGACACCACAACCATACTTATAATTTTACTCTTATAATCTGTATAGAAAAGAGTTCCTGCCATAATTATGGGCGGTGAGAAAAAAACTAAGGAATTAGATGGCCATCTAAAAAAAATCAAACAGAATATACCTATACAGCCAGGAATTGTAAATTTCAGCGCATTTATAAAAAACTCACTCGTAGGATCATACGAATGAATAAGTCTATAAAATTTATTTAATATAATCATGAATTTACGTGAATTTTATTTAACTTATTATCTGTATCATTGTGATAAAAAATATCAATAGGAAACTCAGAAACAGCAATAGTTGTAAAAACTATTTTAAGACTTAACGGTATCTTAAAATATAAAAAAAATCTTGTGCATAGTTTAATACTATCATTTAAGTTATGTTTTTGCTATAAGATTATTATGAAACATATTTTTTAGTATACATTTCTACTATTCACTTAAAAATACGAATCTTAATCCAGCATTTGAAACTGTTTTGTATACTGTCTACAACATTTGAATTTATCACTATGCTGTTGATTGATCAGAATATTTTTTTTGGTAAATAAAATCAGTAAGTTCATCAAAATTTTTTGACAGTTCATACATCTCTTTAGCATATAAAAGTGTTGAAAATTTATTATATGAATTATTTTTGATAAAGGTTTTCAGCAACTCAGAGGTTTCATCTTTTTTACCATGCATATATTTCCTCATATAATTAAATTTATCTTCTATCATTTTACATATATTTAAAAATTCTTCTTTGTCATATGCTGTCACATCAAGTTTACTATGCCCAACAATGCAGAGTATTTTTCTCAACCTAAAATTGATCTGCTCTATCGATTGAAACAAATAGTTAGAGATCTCTTCTTGATTTTCATCATACTCTATTTCAAATCTAAAGTTTTTATAGTTATTCTCAATAGAAGATATACTTGCCATCATTTTTTTCATTATCATTCTAGACTCACTACTCAGGATTTTATGTCCTATAAAACATTCATTGCTCATCCTGACCATTTCACCAATTGTACAAAAATATTCGCTCACCCCAGATCGTAGCTTTCTTGTTGAAAGTGCAGCCCTTTTATATATTGTAAATTCACAGATTAAAGCAATGACTACTCCCATACCAGTAAAAGTCAATCTCCTTGCCAATGTAGCCCCTACGCTAAAACCTGTAGGATAGAGCACTGCATAAATAATCGGTATGAACATAGTAATCAACATAACTGTTATACAGTAATTACCACTCATATAATATATATAAAATAAAACAAACCATATCACCGGAAGAAGATATCCCCATCTATAATCAGAATACATAAATATATTAACATATAGAAAACCAAAAATTAACCCAAGAAATGTTCCCAATATTCTATCAGATGATTTTTTAACCATGTATCCCTGAGAAGGCAGCAGGAACATAATTGCAATAGTCATTGGTATCCAGTAACCGTGATCACTGGAAAATTTTAAAGATATTTCTAAAATAATCCCGATAGTTAATGCTACGGCAATACAAAATGCTTCCTGTAGCATAAGTTTTTTCTGCTTGATTATAATAAAATTTTTCATGATAACATATTAAAAATATCACTTTTGAAATGAACTGACTCTTGTCAATTCATAAATAGTCTGTTTAGTTTGAATTTATTATTCTATATCTTATAGCTAATTGTTTTCGAAGCTTTTCTATATCTTCAATAATACACCATAGTCCATAATTAAATTCCAATATCCGTTTATCAATTTTACGACAATCGTTTTTCTTAAATTCAGCAACATTTTCCTTCCAGTTTTCTATTAAATTCAAATCAACTATATCATGATCGGGTATTTCTCTTTTCTTAATAATACTTGATAATTTCTTAAGTCTTAGACTTAAATTCATTATTAATTCATCAGTTAAAGGGACATACATATTGATCTGTTCATGCAAATCATAATAACCTGACAAAAAAGCTATTTCCCTAAAAAGTCTTCTATAGAAATAATAAACTGCAATTGCCTTACGGGAATACACAATATTTTTGGAAAAAATATACTGTTCCTGCTCTATAACTATATCAGCCTTATATACAGCAGTGGCAACTTTGTGATAAAATTTATCTATCTTTGTTTTAAAGATATTTTCAACAACAATATCAATTCTATCCATAAAAGGTCTATTAAACAGATATTTATTATCGATCTCTCTACTTATATTTTTTCTGTCTATTTCTGTAAATACAGTAAAAGAATCATTGACTAATTCAGAAATATATACTAACGAAGATCTAATTCTGAATCTAGTAGTAAAGTACTCGAACAGGAATAGAGAAATTATTGCAAGTATAAATGCAATTAAAATCCCAATGCAACTTTCTACTCCATTATACCAACCTTTAGGCAACCCCAAAGAAATAGCTATAAAAATAGCTGCCAACCCACCGACCATTCGATATTTTACTGAAGAATAAATCTGTATGAATAAAAAAAACAGTAAAATAATAAGAACAAATTGATGTTTGGCAAAAACACATATTACAAACTGACCAACCATAATTTCTAGTGATAATAGAACCATATTTATAATTTTATTTTTATAATCTAAGAAAAATAATGATGGCACCAGAATAAAAGCCGGCGTAAAAAAGATAAACAGATTAAACGGCCATCTAAAATAGACAAGACAGAAAATGCCCAAACAACCTGGTATAGTATTTTTCATGGCATTAATAAAATGCTCATTTGTTGGGTCATATGAATGAATAATTCTATAAATTTTTTTTAATATTATCATGAGTTAAGGTTAACTTCAGAAGACTCAAGATCTGTGTCTTTATTATAAATATTCACATGAACAAAATTTGAATACTCATCAAATATTTTACTTAAAGCATAAATTTCTTTACTATATAAATAGGTAGCAGAGAGGCTACCTGCTTTGTTTTTTACCAATTCAGATATTATCATTTCTGTAATATCATCTGTTTTTCCATAAAAGTAGTATCCGATATGCTTATACTTATTAGCTACTGCATTTACCGTTTTTGTTAGTTTTGCTTTTCCATATATAGATTCTTCAAAACGACCGTGTCCTATAATACATATAATCTTTCTAAGTCTAAAATTTATTTCTTCAATTGAAGTAAAAAGCTTATTTATGGATTCTTTTTGAATTTTGTCGTCACCATAATATTCATATGCCATATCTAAATACAGGCTTTCTAATGCCACAATTTTTCTCAACCGCTGTCTAAGACTATTTCTAATTTTATTATCAATAGGAATCTGTTTAACAAAAAAATCATTACAAATATTTAAAAATTCTCCCGTACTATAAAAATATTTTCTTAATTCAAGTTTAAAGTCCCTTAAAGACAGCGCAGCTTTTTTATATATTGTAAATTCACAAATTAAAGCAACAGAAACACCAACTATAGTAAAAATAAACCTTAAGGCTAAAGTATCATTTAGATTATAATAACCTGCTTTCGGAGAAAAGAGATCGAAGGTGATAGGGATATACATTGATAAGAGCATTACAAAAATAGTATAATTGTTTGTAATACTGTAAAAATACCACATGAAAAACCATATTACAGGCAAAAGGTAAATCCATCTATAATCAAAATACATAAAGATTTCTGTATATAGAAACCCAAATATAAGTCCTAAAAATGTACCAAGAACTCTGCTCCTTGTTCTTCTTATTATGCTTCCGCGTTTCGGTAGGATAAACATTAGAGAAATGGTCATTGGAATCCAGTAACCGTGTGGCTGTTTCAGTGAAAAATCAAGAACTACTCCTATAGTAAAAGCGGTTGCTATGCAAATAGCCTGCTGAAAAGATAATTTTAATCTATTTAATGTATAGAAATCAGCCATATATTCCTAATTTTTGAGTTAAAATCTAGATTATTCCGTATCTTAAATTCAACTTATTTCTAGTCATATCTAAATCTTCAAGAAGGCATTTAAGACCAAAGAAAAACTCTAATTCATCATCAGTGATATTAGTATATTTCTTTTTGCAAAATTCATCTAAATGATATTTCCAATTATCTATTAGCTTAGAATCTCTGAATTCTTTTTCAGGAGGCCTTCTCTCTTTTATCATATCAGACAGCAGCTTTAACCTGTGATTAATGTTATTTATCAAATCATTAGTAAGAGGTACGTAATAATTTAGTTCTTTATTATTACTGTAATAATATCTCATAAAACCTATCGCTCTGAACATTTTCAAATAAAAGACATAAACATCTTTGACATAAACTGCATACATAATATTTTTTTTGAAAAAATATTTCTGACTGTCTATTACCATATCAACTTTATATTTGGCTAATGTAATTTTATGATAGAATTTATCTCTTCTGTTTTTAAAAATATTTTCTACCAGAATATCAGACCTATTAAAATATCTACTGTTATAAAGTAATTTATTCTTAACCTCACTTTCTATTCTATCTCTATCATTCGTAGTATAACAGACAAAACTGTCGTAAATTAATTCTGAAATATAGATAATAGAAGAACGCATTATAAACCTTGATGTAAAATACTCGAATAAAAACAGGAACATAATAGCAATTAATAAAGATAGACCGCAGTCTATAATTCTGTTAAATCCGTTATACCAACCAGGCTGCAGATTTAAAAAAATTGCAATCCAACATGGTGCTATTATTCCAATATACCTTCTCTTTATAGATGAAAAAATAAATAAAATAATTAAGAATAAAACTACTGTAAGAATAGTTTTATGATGATATAAAATTGCAATTGCCAACTGACTCCCTGCAAGAATTAAAGTGTATAAAATCATATTAAATATTTTGTTTTTATAATCAAGGCTATATGTAGATATAAGTAGAATTGTAGACGGAATATAGAAAATAATAAAGCTTAACGGTCTTCTGGAAACCATATAAAACAATACACCTGTCAGATTTGGTAATGTCCATATCAGTGCAGTTACAAAATATCCCCCTGTCGGATCATAAGCACGAATAATATTATATATTTTATTATACAGCTTCATTGAAAGTAAAACTTTCTGCTTAAATTGATCTACTTAAATTAAAAGAAATCAATCTGCCAGAATAAATGCCTTATAATATCATCTTCTGTATCGATAATAACAGTCGCTGTTGCTCCTACATGCAGAGGATATTTATCAATTTCTTTGTCAGTTATTTTTATCTGAACAGGAAATCTCTGTGGAAGAAGGAACCACTCATTTTCTTTTATCACTTCAGCTAACTGATTCTCTGCTGAAGTTAACTGTCTATTTACATTCCAGCCTATATTTGCTACTCTTCCCTCAAAATATTTATAAGGATACAGCCAGAGTTTTATCCATACTTTCTGTCCTTCTCTAACATTGCTCAATTCTGTTTCTTTAATATTCGCCTGTATCCACCACTCGTCAGTATCAATAAATGAAAAAAGAGGTTTGCCCTGATCAGCATAAACACTCTTAGTTAAATACATATTTGAAACTATACCATCAGTCTGAGCATAAATAGTAGTTAAGCTCAGGTTAACTTTTGCTTCTTCAAGCTCTGCGGATAAACTTTCAACTGTAGCATAAGCATTTTGCAAATTCTCTTTGGTAACATTCATTCCGGCTTCGGCTATTTTTAGCTGTGCTTGAGCAACCTCTCGCTCTCTCACCAATATTTCTGCACTTTTAGTTGGAACTGCATGAACTTTATTTAACTCTACAGCCTGCTTTGCAAGGTAATTAGAATTTTCGTATAATGATAGCTTTCCTTTGATTTTAAGATTATCAATTATTAATTGTTCTTTAAAAGCCTGTGCACTATACTGAGCTGCTTTCATTTGATTCTCAAGCTGTTTTACTTTAAGTTCATAGGGAATTTTAAAAACAGTCAGAAGCTTATCACCTTTTTTAACATGTTGATTATTTTTAACATAAATATCAGTTATATGCCCGGACACTAAAGCTGAAACCGGTCTTATATTAGCAACTATGAAAGCATCGTCTGTTCTCGGATGTCTATGAAGATACAAGTAATACATTAAAAATAAAAAAAGAATAATCAAAATAATAATAACAACTTTATTTCTGGCGTAAAATCTTTTGAAAGACATATGAAATACTCCATTTGTTATATTTTAGATGTATGTACAATTGAATTATATCATATTCTCATTTTTTTTTACACAAAAAAAAGAGTGATTAATTATTATAATTATCACTCTAGGTTTTAAAGTTTATTTTGAATTGAAATAAACAATTATTTTTTCTTTTTCAAATCAAGTCCCCAGATTTCTTCAGCATATTCTTTAATAGTTCTGTCGCTGGAGAAATACCCCATATTAGCTACATTTAATATTGATTTGCGTATCCAATTATCCTGATCTCGATAATTTTCATCAACTAGTTTCTGGCATTCAATATATTTTTCAAAATCTGCTAATAACATGTATTTATCACCATCTTCCAGCAAAGACTTGACAATTGGTTTGAATCTATCAGGTTCATCTTGAGAAAAATATCCTGATTCAATTAAATTTATAACATTACGCAGTTTTTCATTTGAATTAAAGTAGTCATAAGGATTATATCCCTTTGCATTGAGCTCCTCTACCTCATCAGAATTAAGACCGAATATAAAAATATTATCATCTCCCACTTCATCCTTTATTTCAATATTAGCTCCGTCAAGGGTGCCGATAGTCAATGCACCATTCAATGCGAATTTCATGTTACCTGTACCAGATGCTTCTGTGCCTGCAGTAGATATCTGTTCAGACAGATCGCTGGCAGGGAAGATTTTCTCCGCAAGAGAAACCCTGTAATTAGGTATGAACAGCAGTTTTAAATAAGAGGAAGTCTCAGAATCATTATTTATCACATTTCCTACATCATTAATTAATTTTATGATCAGTTTAGCCATATGGTAGCCAGGTGCAGCTTTTCCTCCAATCATAACTGTTCTTGGTACAAAACTGCTTTTGTCTGAACTCCCTTTAAGTTCAAGGTATCTATTAATAACATTCAATACATTTAATAGCTGTCTTTTATATTCATGTATTCTTTTCACCTGAACATCAAACATAGTATTAGGATCAACATCATAACCAAATTCAGATTTTAAAAACCTGACAAAATTAATTTTATTCTTTGATTTAACAAACTTCCAAGCTCTGTAAAAATCCTTATTATCTGCAAATTTTTCTAATTTTTTCAAATCAGAGAGATCACTTACCCAGGCAGGTCCTATAGTATCTGTAATTAAACCTGACAATAAACGATTTGCCTGTTTTAACCATCTTCTTTGAGTGATACCGTTTGTTTTATTATTAAATTTTTCCGGCCATAATTTATAAAAATCAGAAAATAATTCATCTTTCAACAGCTGAGTGTGCAGTTTTGCAACACCGTTTACCGAATGTGATCCGATTATTCCCAAATAAGCCATTCTGACTTTTTTTACTGAACCTTCTTCAATAATTGACATATTCTTAAGCTTTTGCTCATCCCCTGGATATGTTTTTTTAATAATGTCCAGAAATCTGCTGTTTATCTCATAAATAATTTCCATTAACCTAGGCAGCAGATTCCCCATAAGAGACACATTCCATTTTTCCAATGCTTCAGGCATGAGTGTATGATTTGTAAAAGCAAAAGTTTTAGTAACAATATCCCAGGCCTCATCCCACTCCAATTGGTAATCATCTATCATAATTCTCATCAACTCAGGGATAGCTATAGTCGGATGAGTATCATTGAGCTGTATGGCAACTTTTTCAGGAAATAGATCAAAAGAGTTGTTATTTTTAAAAAAACATTCGATAATGCACTGCAGTGATGCAGAAACAAAAAAGTACTGCTGTTTTAATCTGAGCTCCCTTCCTGCCACAAAATCATCTTCAGGATAAAGAACTTTAGAAATAGTTTCGTCTTCACTTTTTTCTTCTACAGCTTTTATATAATCTCCATTATTAAAATAATCCAAATTAAATTCATCAGTAGATTGAGCAGACCACAGGGTTAAAAGATTTACGGTTTCGTTTCTATATCCCGGTATCAGTAAATCGTATGGAACAGCCAAAATATCGTCAGTATCAACCCATTCAACACTATATTTTCCGCTATTATTAATACGGGGTCTAGTCTTACCGTAAAATTTAATTCTACACATTTTATCAGTACGTTTTACTGCCCATGGATTTCCTTTGAAAAGCCAGTTGTCCGGATATTCTACCTGATATCCATTTTCAATACCCTGATTAAACATACCGTATTCATATCTTATTCCAAAACCAAAACCAGGGATATTCATTGTCGCCATGGAGTCAAGAAAACATGCGGCTAATCTTCCGAGTCCGCCATTTCCAAGCCCGGCATCATATTCCATTTCATAAAGCTCTTCAAGATCCATTCCCAAAGTTTTAAGGAGGTGGTAAGCAATATATTCCATATTCAAATTAAGTGCTGCATTCTGGAGGGAACGTCCAATCAGGAATTCCAGCGACAAATAGTAAACCCTTTTAGAATTTTCTCGTTTATATTTTTTTAATGTGGTAAGCCATCTATCTAATAATTTATCTCTTAAAGAGACTGAAAATATTTTGTATTTATCATAATCCGTCGCATCCTCTCTGCTTTTACCAATTGTATGATGCAAAATATTTGCGCATAATATTTCAAAATCGCGAATTTTATGTATATCTTCTCTATCCATAAGTACCTCAGAGCAAATTAGCTGTCAGTTATTTAAAAAATTCAATATAACATCTATGTATTCTTTTTTATCTTCAAGCATTGGAGTATGGGCTGAACTGGACATAATCACCTGTCTGCTGTTCGTAAACTGTTTAAACATCTTTTCAGATTCATCTAAAGGAATCATAAAATCTTTTCCACCAGAAACAACAAGTATTTTATTCTTAATATTCCTCAATCTATCTAACGCATAATGACTTATACAGGCTGAAGCCTGCCCAAGAAAACCATCTTTAGTAATGGCATACGGATAATTATCAATGAACTCCATCAACATATCAAAATTATCCTTATCATTAATAAATTCATTAGAATATAACAGATGAGCAAAAATTCTATTAATTATTTTTATATCTACATTCTGTTTATACATCAAGCTTAATGTTTGGATTAAGTGATTATTTCTATAATTATTTGCCCCCATTGTATTTGACAATATCAATCGGTTAACTGATTCTGGATGGGCTAATGCCAGTTCCTGAACTATATATCCTCCCATTGAATATCCTAATATATCAGGTTTGCTTAGGTTAAGTTTCTGAATGAATTCGTAAGTATCGTCTGCCATCTGTTTGATAGAATAACAGCCTTTTGCTACAGTAGTTCTTCCGGCACCTCTGTTATCAAAAACTATAACTTTATAGTATCTAGTCAAAACATTAAGAATTGTTCTGAAAGTATCACATGTGCCACCTAAGCCTGTAATCAAAACAAGAGGTGTTCCCTTGCCGTGTATTTCATAATAAGCAGTAATATCTTTTATTTTTAAATAAGTCATTGCGAATGTCTCCTGAAGTCCTAAATATTTCCTAAATAGACATGATGAAAACCGCGTTCATTAGCCTGTTCTCTGATATGATAAAGCGTAGAAGGTGAAGTAGATTTTGAAACTTTATATTTATGACAGGGATAAAAAGCAGAAAAATGAAGAGGAATATTTTTATTCAAATTTATATCTACCCAGTCAAGATAGCTGTTAATTATTTTTTCATCATCATTTTTCCCAGATATAATCAAGTTTGTTAATTCTATATGCTTCTTTAATGAATACAGATATTTTATAGAATCTAACACGTAACGCATAGAACCATTGGTCATTTCAGAATAGAATTCTTCAGAAAATCCCTTCATATCAATATTTACAGCATCAACTAATGGATATAAAGTTTCAGCTGCTGCTTTTGTAATATATCCATTTGATACCAGCACTACTTTTAAATTGTTTCTCGAAGCTTCCTTAGCAATATCAATAGCGTACTCTGCCCAGACAGTCGGTTCATTATATGTAAATGCAATTGAAGAGCATTCAGTTTCAATAGCTTTTTGGATCAGATTTTCAGGAGAATAATATTTACCTTTCGGTATTGAAATCTCTGGTTTACCTCTTGATAGATGGTAGTTCTGACAAAAAAGACAATCCAGATTACATCCATATGTACCTATTGAAAAAGTCCATGTCCCAGAAAGAAATTCTGCCATAGGTTTCTTCTCAATAGGATCAATTTGAAGAGCAGCTGGATTACCGTAGACTAAAGTATACAAAATACCGTTTACATTCAATCTAGCCTGACAAAAACCTCTCTTGTCAGGTTTTATAATACATTTCCTTGGACACAAGGTACATTGTATTAATTTATTATCATCATATAAATTCCAAAATTCAGCCTTATGCCGTATTAAAGAATTATCCATGTTTTTTTTCAAATTCATTCATGAAATCAATTAGAACTTCTACTCCTTCAAGAGGCATTGAATTATAGATACTGGCTCTTAACCCTCCTATTGCTCTATGACCTCCTAATCCTATCAGACCTATTTCCTTACTTTCCTGAACAAATAAATTATCCAGCTCTTCTGACCGAGTTCTGAACACAATATTCATCCGTGATCTATTACATGGTTCAACAAAATTAGAATAAAAATCACTTGAATCAAGATATTCATATATTACGCCTGATTTCAAGGTATTTATTTTATCCATAGCTTTCATTCCACCCTGATCTTTCAACCAGTCTGTTACCAACTGCAGAATATAAATCGAAAGAGTAGGAGGAGTATTATGCATAGATCTCTCATACATGTATGTATGATAATCCAGCATTGTTGGAAGATCACGCCCCTCTGCTCTATCAGCAAGAGATTTCTTGATTATTACAATAGCCATCCCTGAAGGGCCCAGTACTTTCTGAGTACTGGCATATACCATATCAAATTGATTAATATCAATATTTCTTGTCATTAAGTCAGTTGACATATCTGCAATGAGAGGAACACCTCCATCAAGCTCAGGAATTGTCTGGAACTGTGTGCCGAAGGTGGTATTATTAGTTGTCATGTGTAAATATGATGCGTCTCTATCAGGTTTCCACTTTCTCACATTCGGTATTGTATTATACATGGATTCTTTGCTTGAGCAAATTATTCTTACGTCGCCAAATTTTTTACCTTCAATAATTGCTTTTTCAGACCAGTACCCTGTATCTGCATATTCAGCAAATCCATTTTTATTCATGAGATTCATTGGTATCATGGCAAACTGCAGACTTGCACCGCCCTGTATAAAACAGACAGAATAATCTTCACCAATCTTCATTAGCTCCCTAATATTATTCTCTACCTTAGTAATAACTTCAAGAAATGCTTCGCTTCTATGAGATAATTCAACAAATCCTACCCCCATTGAATTATAGTTCATAAAATCAGCCTGTACTCTTTCCATTACAGGTTTAGGTATCATGGACGGACCAGGTGCGAAGTTAAAGATTCTCATGATTAAATCTCCAATCATATCTATGTTATGTATTAAGAATATTTTACGGAAAAAACTTTATTTTCTGATTTAAATTATGCCTATAACATACAAAAACAAAGTATATTCACTAAAAAAATTCAAAATTAAATAACTTGCTTGTATAATTAAATAATCATATTTTTTTTATTAACCGGTTCATTTTTCTTGAATATGGCATTAGGTTACGACTTTAAAGCTATCTGCTTAACACTTTTAATTATACAAAACACATTAAGTAATACATTGATTAACAAGGCCATACTTAATATAATTACCTATTAGAAATATTATGTGAGTTATGCCGTATCCATTATTATGATCAAGAAGATTAAAGCAATATCCGAAAATAAATCTATACTTGAATACAGTGCTGGCCTAATTGCTGCTATTGTAATTTTAATCATTTTTGTCCTAGCAGCAACTTATTTTAAATCAGTTGTATTCGGTCTTTTACTGGCGTTTTTGTTTTTGCCTTTGCAGTCATGGTATCAAAAACATATAATATCAAATAAAATAACAATTTATTCTACCTGGTTCATAAGAACTTGTCTTTATCCCATAGTAAAACCTGCAAGTATACTGCAGAAAAAACTATTCTCCATGGCTATGCTAAATAAAGATAATGAAAAGATTAGTGCTGAAGAAAAAATCAAAAATAAACAGATATCAAAAGCATGTCATTTAACAATTTTAACAGTTTTTATAATTTTTCTTTTTTTTGCAGGAGGTATCATATGGATATCAACAACATACCTGACAAGCGCTACTAATTCTATTACAACATGGGCACAGAGAACAACAAATGATTATGTTGCTAATAAAAAAATACTTGAAGAAAAATCAGTTAATGGTGATAGTTTACCCAATGACGAAAAAGAAATTATCAACAGAGGAAATCTCGATCCATATCATCAATTTATAAATGCTCTTATATTTAAATTTGAATCTATAAAACCCAGATTAGAACAATACAAATTTTTCAGAATGCTGAAAGAATCTGTTCTTAAATATTTAAATAATCCCGAAAATATTAAAGACCTTGCCAAAAAACTGCTAATAGGTACAGGAGGTATTTTTTCTTATACAGCCGGTGCTGTTGGCCATATTTTTGTGCTGTTTCTGAATATTGTTTTCACATTTTTCTTTTTTGCATTCTTCCTTAAAAAACTTGCCAATTTAAATAATATGCTTATAGAAAAAACTTTACCAAGTGAATATATAGCCAATTCAATAATGGGTAGCGCATGGTTCCCCAGAACATCAAAAGGTACAATAAAAATCACTGCCGAAATATTGGAAAATATATTATATAAATTAAAGATCTGGCTAAGAGGATACTGCACGATAATAATCATAGAAAGCTGCTTCTATACAACTGTTTTTACTTTAATAGGTGTTCCTTTCGGAATAATACTTGGGCTATTTGCAGGCATGACTATTCTACTTCCATATATAGGACCAATGATAAGTGTAATCTTAACAGTAACTATCTGCCTGACAGTAGGTAATTTAAGCATGTTTCAAATCCTGTTGGTAGTTCTCTCCTATATACTGATGACAGGAATCATAGATCAGCTTTTCATATACCCTGCAATCGTCGGCGGTTCTTTAGGATTGAATGAAATGGAAACTATTATAGTTGTACTTTTAGGCGGAATTCTAGCTGGAATATCAGGTATGATATTTGCTGTTCCAGTCGCAGCAATCCTCAAATATTTAATCCCTCAGACATATAAAATACTAGCTTATGAAAAAGAGCTGATAACTAAAACTCTGTCTTCAAAAGAAGAATAAAATCAAATTTTGCGTCGTTTAGTTATTGGTTTCTGATTGAGGATATTGATAATAATGCATTTAAAAATAAAATGATATAATTCTATCTGAATCAATAAACCGTAAAACTAAAATATTATAAAGCTATTACTGTGCTAAATATTAAAAAAATAGTAATAAGTTCTACTACGCTATCAATAATAATCTGTTCTCTGATCTGGTCGTTAACTGTTTACTTAATATTACACTCTAATATTATACCGGGAGTAGATTCATATTTTCATTTGGAATTAGCTGATATAATGAAAAATTTCGGTATTATTCTGAAAAATTTCCCCTGGACTACCTGTTCTGTCTGGAACAGTGCATTTTTTGACAAAGACTGGCTGTTTCACTTATATCTAATTCCTTTCCTATACTTTGGGAAATTACTTGGAGGAAAAATTGCGATCTTATTCACAGTTTTTCTTAGCGGGGCAGCATGGGGATATCTCATTAAATCTTTAAAAATCAAATATATATTTACTGCATTATTATTAATTCTCTTATCCACACAAACAGCTTTCCTAGGAAGATTAATTTTTTGCAGAGGGCACATATTATCAATTCTAATATTCCCTCTCTGCTTGATATTTTTGCTCAAAGACAAAAAAATTCTACTTTTAGTGTTTACATATATTTACAGTCTTTCTTATACAGGAAGTTGGCAGATTCTTGTTATTGCAATTTTATTTGACATTGTAACTTTTAAAAAAAATAAAAAAACTAAAATTTACAACTTAATGACGCTCTGGTGTTTATATGGGACAGTATTAGGTTTCATAGCCAATCCTTATTTTCCTGCAAATATTACAGGAGGAATAATACAGAATATTATGATAATGAAAGCCAGATGGTTTGGTGTTTCCCAAAATTATATTATTCAGGGTCAGGAACTTTACCCCATGCCTCTATTCAAATTAATTACAATTTACTTGCCTATAGTAGTTATTAATATTTATACTTTTATAAGAGTCATTCAACTGAAAAAACATACAGAAAGTGACTCAACATTACTGTTTTTTGCACTACTTAGTATCATATATCTTTTGATAACTGTAATAATAATAAAATTTACGGACTACTATGTACCAATAGCCATAACATTCATTGCATTCTATTGGCATAACAAAATTTTAAATTTAAATAAATATATAAAATTTATTCTATTTATTATTCTTTACTTACTACTGGCTTTGTCATTATATAAAAGTATCAGCATAATTAGAAAAGATACTTATAGAGATAAAATCCCTTTTGTTTCTGTTAGTAAATGGATAAAAAATAATTTAATGAGCAGTAAGACTACCGAAATAAATCCTAAAAAATTAATATTTACATCCAGTTGGGATAATACACCTTACTTGTTTTATCACCTGCCTGAATTTAAATATCTTGTAATGCTTGATCCATATTTTATGTATTCATACTCTCCGGAAAAATACAGGATTTGGGAAAAAATATCAAGAGGCAAAGCTTTATCACCAGCACTCTCAATATTAAAAACATTTAAAACCAATATAGTATTGGTAACTCAGAAAAGAATTGAATTAATAAGACAGTTATCAAACAGCCGTTATGCAGTACTTGTATATAAAAATGACAACGGCGATAGGGTATTTTTGCTGAGAAATTAACAATTGAATTAAAATATAGTAATTATATGTATAATAAGCAGGTGAAAAATGTTGAATCACTCATTAAGAAAAACATCAGTAGCAGGACAATTTTATAGTAGCAATCCGCAGCAACTTGAAATTCAAATTGATTCTTTTATCCAAAATAAAGAATTATTAAAATTTAAAGATAAGTATATTAGAGCTGTTATAGTTCCTCATGCCGGCTATACATTTTCCGGAAAGATAGCAGCAGAGACATTGGCTACTGCAGATAATGGAAAATATGAAAGAATTATCATACTTTGCCCATCTCACTATGTGGGATTTACCGGTATGGCTCTACCTACTTATGACAGATGTAATACACCATTTGGAGAATTAGCTGTTGATGTCAATGCTGTTAAAGAATTATCTCAAACAGGCTTTACTTCAAATCCTGACGCCCATAAACTTGAACACTCTCTTGAAGTACAGTTGCCGCTAATAAAAAAAATATTTGATAATATTCCTATACTGCCAGTTATATGCGGATACACCAAGGCTACTGAACAAGAAAATATGATAAAAGCAATGTATAAGTTTTTTGATAAAAATACTTTATGGATTATAAGTTCAGATTTCACTCATTATGGAAAATCTTTTAACTATCTGCCGTTTACAAATAATATTAAAGAGAATCTCTATAACTTAGACATAGGTGCTGTTAAACAGATATTATCTAAAAAATCAGTTGATTTTGAAAAATATATTCAAAAAACAGGTGCTACAGTTTGTGGTGCTAAACCGATAACTATTCTTCTTAAAATTATTGAAATGGCAATAAAAAATAAACAGAATCTTAAAGGAGAACTTGTTGAATATATTACATCGGGAGATATAACCGGAGATTTTCAACATTGCGTAAGTTATGCCGGAATAAATTTTTATGATGTTTAACTGAAAATTAATGCCTGAATTTAAATGTAATATTTTATTACTGCTTTTTTCTTAAGTCCATCAATGTACTCTTTGTAACCTTTTTCCTGACTTTTACGTGTAAGTTTTTTTCTAATCTCTATTTTAGCATCCATATAATTTTCAATGCGTTTCTTCTTAACATCATCAATTCTAATAAAATAGTATGCTTCTTTGGATATAATGGGACCGTAAACTTTACCTTTTTTAGCTTCTTTTAAAACACTATGGAAAGCTTTTCTAAGTTCATTTATCGGTACCCAGCCTATGTCACCCCCCTGTTTCAAATTGGGTCCATCGGAATATAAAGTAACTGCATCTTTAAAAGCTTCAGAATTTTTACCTTTCAAGATTTTACTTAAATATTTAGACAATGGTTTCAATTCCTGAGCATGAACCCCATTTGTTTTAAGAGTAATAATGCTTAGTTTTAAAGACTCCGGAGTAGTAAACTCACTTTTATGCTCTCTGTAATAATCAAAAACCTGTTTTGGTGTAATAAATATATTACTATAGCTGTTACTGTAAATCAATGCATCTACTGCAGCAGTTTCATATGCTCTCTTCTTAAATTCTGAGTAAGATCTGCCTTCCATATTAAGGATTTTCTGGAGTTCAAGTCTTGATTCAACATTAAATTTTTCTAATAAATTATCTAAATTTTCTTCGACATATACTCTTGGAAGTGTGAAACCATGCTCCTCGAAACTCATATATACCAATTTCCTATCTATTATGGCATTTAGAGCTTTCAATCTCATTTTATGAAGCTGTTTAGTAAGTTCTTCGCCTTTGTACAAGAGAGGCAAACGAGCTTCATGTGCTGCTGTTATGTTCAAAACATCACCTAAAGTAACAGGCTCTCCATTTACTGTAGCAAGTATCCCTATATTCTCACTTTCAGCAAAAATAGATACTGAAATAAAAATAAATATAAAAAAAAGAAGAAATTTTTTCATTATAAATACCAACGCAGCCAGTAAGCTTTATTCTTTCGGAACTGTTACTGATGGTGGTCTCACATATAATAGATCGTTAATTGTTGTTTTAGGTTTCCAGTCATTAGTCAGCATATTTTCTACAGGAAAATAATCCAACACAGTTAAATTATCAATATTCAGATTGTTTATAGAGATGAAATTATCAATATTTTTATTTTTCAAAAATACTACTTTCTCATATTTTTCTAAAATATTCAGGTTTTCACTACATATTTCTTTTTGAGGTTCTGCTTCAATTAAAGATCCATCTTTATTTACAATACTGTAAATAGTCAAAGCCCCTTTGGCGGCGTAAAAAAGTACTGCTATGTTTTTACCTTCTTTTAAACCGATTTCGGATGCAACAGGAAAAGCTGAAGGAATGCCAATGGTCTCAATATTTGTATTGTATACAATCCCTGACACAAAAGAGGCGGCTATTCTTAACCCGGTGAAACTTCCCGGCCCGGTTCCTACAATCCATTTAGAAATATCATTAACTGTAATATTATACTTCGTGAGATATGAAAAGAATTTATCGAAAAACAACGCGTTTTTTCTATTTTGAAGTAAAAAAGACTCAGAAAATAGAACTTCACTGTTATCAGAAACACCAAAGGACGCATAAGGGCCTGAAAGGTCTATAGCACATTCATATTTGTTCATAAATTATTACCTAAACTGTTATTATAATAAAATTTGTTTATCCTATCCTAAGGATAAAAACACGTTCAGTGACGTACATACATAATAAATTAGCACTAAAAGTATTATTAAAGCAATAATTATATAAATTGTAGTAATTTTTCTTTTACTCTTTACATTTAAATTTGGCACCGGTTCATCATTTGTCTGAATATTTTGTTCTTGTTGGACATTAGAAGGCTCTTCTTTAAGAATATCATTTGATTTCTCCATAGAATCAAATGCTTCACTAAATGAAGGTAGTTTTGAATCAGGGCTCATTTTTAATTTAATTGTATCGGTAATCTTCTTTTTAGCAGGCCCATCAGGTTTATCAGAAAACCGCAATGATACTTTTTCATTTTTTGCCTCAAGCTGCACAGGTGGAATACCATCATCTTTTACCTGGAGGTCTTCAATTTCATTATTAGATTTCAAATTTAAATTAATTTTTCCATTCTGAGCATCCACTTCTGGCTTTTGATTGGAGAGTTTAATTTTAGGCTTGGTAGAAAAACTTTCAGCATTATTAATGTTTTCAGTAACAGCAGTTGAATTATTCAAATTATCTTTACTAAAATCGTTAGTATTTAAATCTGTTGGATTTAGGCCAGTCTTACTGCTGATTGAGTTCAAATTCAGTTTCACAGTATCAGTAACTTTTTTTTCAGTATTGGCTTCATTGGAGAGTTCAGATTCAAGTTTCTTAGATAGGTCAACACTCTCTTTGCTACCAAGATCACTATTAACAGATAATTTTATTGCTGGTTCCTTATTTACACCATTCTGCGAGTTTCCACTAGCACTCTCTGGTCGTTTTTTTAGTTGCAATTTAATTTTATTTGAAGCAGGTGGTTTATCATCCTGTTCATTTGTAATATTATCCATAAAATATAAGCCTTTAAATAATTTTAAAAGAGATAGGTTTTCTTATATAAATATTTCATTATTAAAATATATTAACAATATTTATTAATTTAACAAGATATTTAATTATTGTTATAGAAATAAAACTTGTTTAACCCATTAAATTAAATAAGATTATAATTTATTTATATTTTTCAAAATAGGTTTCTAATATGTTAGTTATGATAGATAATTACGACTCTTTTACTTATAATATTGTTCAGTATTTTAAGGAATTAGAACAGGATATAATGATTTTCAGAAATGATAAAATTTCTTGTAAAGATCTTTTTGATGACAAGATGGATGCACTCATCGTATCTCCTGGCCCATGTACACCACAAAAAGCAGGTATTTCATGCGAGGCAATCAAAATTGCCAGCACAAAAAATATCCCAGTTTTTGGAATTTGCCTTGGATTCCAATCAATTGGCGAGGTGTTCGGAGCGAAGGTAGTTCATGCTCCTTATCTAATGCATGGCAAAACTTCAAAAATATACCATAATAATACTGATGTATTTAAAGGGTTACCTTCACCTTTTAATGCTACAAGATATCACTCTCTCGCAATTGATCCTGATACTGTTCCTGATTCGTTAGAAATTACTGCAAAAACTGAAGATGGTGTTATAATGGGGATTAAGCATAAAGAATATCCAGTATACGGTGTTCAGTTTCACCCTGAATCAATATTGACTGAACACGGTCATAAAATGTTATCAAATTTTCTTAATATATAACTTATTAATCTATGTCGATATTAAATACAATTAATTATCCTGCAGACTTAAAACAGTTAAGCCTGGATGAATTAGAACTTCTAGCACAAGAAATACGTGATAAAATAATAACCACTACTTCAAATAACGGCGGACACCTTGCTTCAAACCTCGGAGTTGTAGAATTGACTATTGCTTTACATTATGTATTTGATACTCCTTCTGACAAATTAGTATGGGATGTAAGCCATCAGACATATACTCATAAAATACTTACAGGTAGAAAAGATTTTTTTAATTCATTAAGAACCTTTAAAGGGTGCTCAGGATTTACTACAAGAGAAGAATCAGGATATGACTGTTTTGGTGCAGGTCATGCAGGAACATCTATTTCAGCCGCATTAGGAATGGCTGCTGGAAGAGATAAAAATAAAACCGATGAGAAAATAGTAGCAATTTTAGGAGATGGTTCTTTAACGAATGGAGTAGTACTGGAAGGATTAAACAATATAGCACATGTTACTAATGACCTTGTTATAATATTGAATGATAATAAAATGTCCATCTCTGAAAATGTAGGTGGTTTCAGATATTATTTGAATGATATTATTCAAAGGAAAGGATATAACAGGTTCAGAAATTCAATTAAAAATTCTTTGGATAAAATTCCAAATATTGGAAGTAAAATCCACAGTGTAATCAGTAAAATAGAAGAAGCAACCAAAAGCATAATTGTCCCAGGTGTGATATTTGAACAAATGGGAATGAGATATATTGGACCTGTTGACGGACATGATATTAAAAACCTGGTCAAAACATTCACTTCAATTAAAGATTTTAAGAAACCTGTAATAATCCATACATTGACCGAAAAAGGTAGAGGATATAAACCTGCTGAACTTAGACCTGATAAATACCACGGCGTAGGTAAATTTGATAAAAAAACAGGTAAATCACTAAAGAATAATAGCCAAAAAACTTTTTCCGAAACATTTGGCAAATCAATTGTAAGACTGGCTGACAAACATGAAGATGTTGTGGGGATTACTGCTGCAATGTGTGCAGGAACATCATTATCTGAATTTGCTGAAAAATATTCTGATCGTTTTTTTGATGTTGGTATAGCAGAAGAGCATGCTGTAGTTTTTGCTGCTGGAATGGCGACAAATGGTCTGCGTCCTGTATTCGCAGTTTACTCTACTTTTCTACAGCGAGCACTAGCTTGTGTTTACCATGATATCTGCATACAAAACCTTCCTGTAATTATATGCACTGATAGATCCGGCATCGTCGAAGACGGTCCAACCCATCACGGAATATACAGTATTTCATATTTGAAATCATTGCCTAATCTATCTATTTTATTACCTTCGAATGATAAGGAATTGGATGTAATGTTAAACTTGGCATACGATTCGAAGTCTCCAGTTATTATCAGATATCCAAAAGCATCTGTCCCTGAACATAATTATGTTTCTAGTAATATTATTTGGGGAAAAGCAAATATAATAAAAAAAGGGAAAGATTTATCTATATGGGCAACAGGAAATGAATGTCAAACAGCTGTAGCTGTAGCAGAAATCCTTTTAGAACGAGGTATGAATGCAGAAGTAACCAACGCTTTATTTCTTAAACCATTTGATGATAAACTACTTATAGAAAAGGCCAAAAAAATGCCTATTATTACCATAGAAGATAATTGTAAATCCGGTGGTTTAGCAAGTATAGTAGACGAAATTCTGATTAATGTAAAACATAAGAAAATCTTACATTTTGGCTGGAGTAACGATATTATACCACATGGCTCTCCAAAAAAGATAAGAGAATCATTAGGCTTTACTGCAGTTGATATAGCAAAAACTATAACAGCAGATATTAACTAAAATTAACCTAGGTAAAAAATGATACAATTTCCAGATATTAACCCTGTTATATTAAAAATAGGTCCTCTCAAAATTCACTGGTATGGTGTGATGTATTTAGTAGGTTTTATTTCAGCCTGGATACTTGCAATTTGGCGTTCTAAAAAATCTAAGGGAATCTGGACTTCTGAGCAGATATCAGATCTTATATTCTATAGCATCATAGGTGTTCTTCTTGGCGGAAGACTGGGCTATATAGTTTTCTACAACCTCAGTTTCTATATGATGCATCCTATAGATATGTTCAAAGTATGGGATGGCGGAATGTCGTTTCACGGGGGGCTAATTGGTGTAATGATTGCCTTTTATTTTTTCGCTAGAAAAACAGGTAAAGGCTTCTTTCAAGTAGGTGATTTTATCGTTCCCATGATACCAATTGGCTTAGGTGCGGGAAGAATAGGTAATTTTATAAACGGTGAATTATGGGGCAAAGTAAGTAACCTCCCCTGGGCTATGGTATTTCCAAAAGATCCCACTCAACTGCCCAGACAACCATCAGAACTTTATGAATTTCTGCTGGAAGGAGTGGTCCTCTTTATAGTATTATGGATCTATTCAATGAAAGCTCGACCAAGAATGGCTATCTCAGGCCTCTTCCTTCTACTCTATGGATGTTTTAGATTTTTAGTCGAATTCGTAAGATTACCTGATCCTCAACTGGGATATCTGGCGTGGGGCTGGTTAACTATGGGACAACTGCTTTCAATACCAATGATTATATTCGGTATAATTTTCATAATAAGGGCATATACAAAACACAAACTGGTTAACGGCATGAATGTAGATGACCTGAATATACTGAAGAATCTTGAAGAGAAGAAAAATAAAAAGAAAAAGAAAACAGCTTAATAAATAATGGTTGGAGTTGTAAAGTTAAGATTCTGTTATCACTCATTTTAAGGACTTCGTATATCCAACCGACTATATTACTAAATAAATATAATTAATTAACACAAAATTTATTAATTAAGTTATGAATCTTTTAGCTCACGCACACCTTGGATCAAAACTTGAGAATAAAATAAACTGTGTAAATATATTATGGGATTTTATTGCAAAAGATTTAAAAGATAACAGTCGAAATTTTATTGTTGCAGGTATGAAACTACATAATACTATAGATTTTTTAACTGATACCTCTGATGAGTATAAAAAGGCAAAACAACTAGTATCTCCTAAAAGAAAAAAAATTGCAGGAATTATTATAGATATTGGTTTTGACTACGTTTTATCTAAAAACTGGCAAATGTATTCTGACACCGATATTTCTGAATTTATAAATAAAATATTGATAGACTTATCTCTATATTCATCAGGTTTTAGTAAAAAAGCCAAAACAGTACAGGAACATATTTGCAAATATGACTGGTTTGGGGATTATATGGATATCGACCGAATACCTATGGTTTTCAATAGAATTTCAACAAGATTACCTGCAAAAGGATTGTTCAAAAATGCTGATGATGAAATTAAAAATAATCTACCGTATATAGAAAAGCTATTTCACTCTTTATATAAAAAGATTATCGCAGAAATATCAAAATTAAAATTATAGAATAATAAAAATACAGGACAATAATTCAAGACAATAGTTCATAACTGCTTCTCTGTACATTTGAAGAAAGAGACCCCAACACTCTTTCTAGGAGAAAACCTTCATTTGTATCGTATTTATATCCAAAAGTAGCTCTAATTCCAATAGAAACGAACTGTACAGCCCTGTCAAGTGCAATTGGCAAACTATCCCCCTGCAGCAAAGCTCCCACTATAACACTTGTGAATGCATCGCCGGTACCTGGAAATTTTGCAGGCAGGTAGTCACAGGAAACTTTCCAAAACCTATTATCTTCTCTGGAATATGCTACAACAGATGTTGTTTTAGAATTAACAGCATTATCAGGTACACTTGTGATAATTACAATTTTAGGGCCATATCCAGATAAATCCAACAGCCACTGTTTTATTTCCTTTTCAGAAAAATTGTTTTTATATTTTCTATTCAGCAGTAAAGCAGCCTCAGTAATATTTGGTGTGATGATATCTGCAGACTTTATCAATGAACGCATTTCTCCTATCATATCTTCGGAAAATGGGCCATATAATTTTCCATCATCTCCCAATACAGGATCAACTGTTACAAAAGTATTATCATTTGAAAAATCAGAAATAAAATTTTTAACTATCTCAATTTGTTCTTTAGATCCTAAAAAGCCGCTATAAATCGAATTAAAATTAATATTCAACTTTTTCCAGTGATCTATAAAACCCTTCATATGATCAGTTAAGTCTACAAATTTATAATCCTGATATTCACAGTGAGTCGAAAGTACGGCTGTCGGCAATGGACAAACCTGTACACCCATATTTGATAAGATAGGAATTACAACTGTCAGAGAAGAGCGGCCAAACCCTGACAAATCATGAATGGCAGCAACTTTTGGAATGGGATTAAACATTATAAAACCTTATTTTCATAATTATCAACTAAACATTAACCATTATTATAACATATTATTCTTACAGAAACTATAATAACTCCCATCACCAATAATTAGGTGATCAACAAGAGAAATATCCATAGTACTGCAAACAGATTTAATACTTTCAGTTAAAGAAATATCTTCTTTTGAGGGAGCTATTTCTCCACTGGGGTGATTATGGGCAATAATTAAAGAAGTAGCATTTAACTCTAAAGCTTTGCGTATAATTTTTCTTGGATATACAACAGCATGGTCAGCAACACCCTCAGAAGATATCTCATAATCTATCAATTTATTTTTTGTATTCAGGTATAAAGAAACAAATTTTTCATCTCTTGAACCTGAAATAAGCGAATCGAGAAAACTGTAAACATTACCAGGAGAAGAAAGCTGCTTCATCTCCTTAACTTTATCTACATGATATTCTATGCTAAGTCCTTTAAATAAATTAATTAAAATAGCACTGGAATCCCCTATTCCAGTGATATTTTTCAGTTCGTTATATTCAGCATCAAATACTTTAGATATACTTCCAAATTTCTGGACAAGTATTTTAGCTACAGGTTTCACATCTCTTCTCTGAATTGAGTATGTTAATAAAAGTTCCAATAATTCATATTGTTGGAAAGCTTTATATCCACCAACAATAAAGCGTTCTCTCAATCGCTGTCTGTGTCCAATATATAATTTATCAGTTTTTTCAGCCATCTTGTAGTTACTAAACCATTTTATTTGGATCAACAGCTTTATCAAATTCTTCTGCTTTGAGATAACCAAGTTTAAGACACGCTTCTTTCAATGACATATCTTTTTCATAAGCTACATGAGATATTTCTGCGGCTTTATCATATCCAATCACTTCATTCAGGGCAGTAACTAGCATAAGAGAATTATTCAAATAACTCTTAATCTGTTTTTTATTCGGTTTGATACCTTTTACCAGATATTCAGTAAACGATGCAGAAGAATCTGATAATATATTAATCGACTGCATAACATTAAATATAATCAGCGGTTTAAATACATTGAGTTCAAAATTTCCCTGGGAACATGAAAAAGCAACTGCTGTATCATATCCCATGACTTCAGCTGCTACCATGGTCATAGCCTCACATTGTGTGGGATTGACTTTACCAGGCATAATAGAAGAACCGGGTTCATTGGATGGTATTATTATTTCGCCAATACCACATCTTGGCCCGGACGCCAGCCAGCGTATATCATTGGCAATCTTAAACAATGAACACGATAAAGTTTTTAGGGAACCACTTAGTACTGCAAATGAATCATGAGCCGCAATATAACAATATTTATTTTCAGCTGATACAAAATTATAGCCAGTTAATTTATTTATATATTTAACCGCTTTCCCAGAAAATTCAGGGTGAGTATTTAATCCGGTTCCAACAGCTGTCCCACCGATTGGTAGTTCGAAAAGAGTTTTTACTGATTCTTTAATATTTTCAATGCAATTTTTCAACTGATAAACATATCCCGAAAATTCCTGTCCCAAAGTAATTGGCACGGCATCCTGAAGATGGGTGCGTCCTATTTTTACAATATCTTTAAATTCATTGGATTTTGCTTCAAGATTATCCTTAAGATTAATCAACACTGGCAACAGTCTTTTATATATAGCTGTTACTGCTGCAATATGCATCGCTGTAGGAAATGCATCATTAGAAGATTGTGATTTATTAACATCATTATTTGGATGCACTGGATCTTTACTGCCTTTTATTCCTCCAATTAATTCAATTGCCCTATTTGATATCACTTCATTAACATTCATATTTGTTTGCGTACCGCTTCCTGTCTGATAAACATGAAGTGGAAAATGTTCATCCAGCTTACCTGTCAAAACTTCGTCTGAAGCCTTTTCAATTAAATTTTTCTTATATTCTGATAATTTATTAACTTCAAAATTAGCAACAGCAGCAGCTTTTTTTAATATACCGAAAGCATGTATCACCTCGATAGGCATTTTATCCTTCCCAATACTAAAATGAAGAATTGATCTTTGTGTTTGAGCTCCCCAATATTTATCTGCCGGTACTTCTATTTCTCCCATAGAATCTGATTCTATTCTCATATTATTATCACTCATATGCAGCCTTCTATTCTAAATCAAGTAAGATATTCAGAGTTATTTTTTATATATTTATAGTATTGTGGTTTCCATGAATTGAGTTTAATTTCTTTTTTAAAATTAACATCTTTTGCAACATGAGCCACGTTATCCTTTACTGACTGATTTGCTACAGCCAACGCAATATCATGGCTAATATTAATAATATTAACAAATCCAGGCAAAAGAGAAGTATCTTCTATGTAATTTTTATTTCCATACCTGCTTAATGTTTCACTGGCGGCAAGCAGCATACTATCAGTTACACTTTCAGCTTTTGATATAAGCATACCAAGTCCAATACCCGGAAATATCAAAGCGTTATTGCATTGTGATATTCTTATATCTCTATCACCGTATCTGACAATACCAAATGGACTTCCTGTTGCAATTAAAGCCTTACCATCAGTCCACTTTAAAATACTTTTAGGATGAGCTTCAGCTTTCGATGTTGGATTTGACAGAGGCAGAATAATTGGTCTTTCTGTATTATCTGCCATATCTTTGATAATATCACTGGTAAAAGCGCCCGCAACAGTTGAACATCCAATCAATATCGTGGGCTTGAAATTTTTGACAACATCCTGCAATAATATTTTATTAAAATCTTCTATATCCCAATCCTGAATATCCTCAGTTGACTTCAAATATGGTTTCTGAAATTCTAGAACTGAAGAAACGTTTTCAGTTAATAATCCTTCTCTATCAATTAGACAAAATCTTTTTCTAATAATTTCTTCAGAAGTATTTTCCAATATCGATACAGCCTTACAAATCTGATCTGCTATACCGACACCAGCAGTTCCGGCTCCATATATGACGATTTTATGATCGTTTGTCTCCATTCCAGATTTTTCAATTCCAGATAAAACAGCAGCTAATGTTACTGCTCCAGTTCCCTGTATATCATCATTAAATGATTGATGCACATACCTATATTTATCTAAATTTTTTCTTGCATTCTCTCTGCCAAAATCTTCCCAATGCAAAAATGTTTTAGGTAATTTTCTCTTTATGATATCTACAAATTTACTTATAAATTCATCGTATTTTTTGCCGGATATTCTTTCATGCCTCCACCCTAAATACATTGGATCATTTAATAGTTGTGGATTATTAGTTCCTACATCGAGCTGTATGGGAAGAGTTCTGCAAGGTGTAATACCTGCGCATAAAGTATAGACCATGAGTTTTGCTATGGATATATTCATTCCGCCAATACCCTGATCGCCTATTCCTAAAACACCCTCACCGTCAGTAACAACAATTATATCAAAATCGTCTTCAGAATAACTGTTAAACAAAGTTTCCATTTTATCCATATCCGGATAAGAAATAAATAAACCTTTTGGTCTTCGCATCTGCAGACTGAATTTTTCTACAGCTTCCCCAACTGTCGGTGTATATATTACAGGCAGCATTTCATCAAGATGATCGGCAACTGTTCTGTAGAATAAAGTTTCATTTGTGTCACATAATACATTCAAAAAAATGTTTTTCTGCAATGGAGTATTTTTCTGCAGATATTGAGCATATACCCTATTTACCTGTTCCTCTATAGATTCTATCTGCACAGGTAATTTTCCATCCAGTTCAAATATTTTTCGCTCATCTGTAGTAAATGCTGTTCCTTTATTCAATCTGGAATCCCTCAATAATGCATAACCATCTGAATTTAAAGAAATGTTTTTTATCTCTCCATCCTGATCTCTATTTATATTAAAAATATTATTCATAGCAATTTAATCCATTATCAATTTATCAAATAAAAAAGGCTTTCGAAAAAGCCTTAAAAGAATTTATCCTATATCATCCACAATGCAGATGATCATCAACCAATGCCTGCAGTGCATCACCGTCACCAAATAGATTTTCACTCAGGTTCTGATCATCAAAACTCATGAGTTCTTCTGCTAAACCATCTATCATACTGGCTGGGAACACATTGTATTTTTCATATATTTCTCTGTCTTTAAGCAGCATTTTTCCTGCATCATAACAGGAACTGGGAAGCTGTGGCAGATTTAATTCCTTGTTTTTGGCTACATCTTCTTTTACATATAATTTATTAGCAATATCTAAAGACTTATCACTCTCAAGTCCATGTCTAGCTGCAACTGTCATTCCGGCCAACAACTGATAAACATTAGCCGAACCGTCAGGACTTCTAAGTTCAACTGTCTGATTACTGATATA